>OGGQ01000013.1_pt1 | contig 218936 bp, 171 predicted proteins | sample 1571191 | NCBI WGS metagenome assembly OGGQ01 (sample SAMEA2582061, study PRJEB24529) | metagenome | biome: Human gut stool | place: China | collected 2011
TATTAAAAATGAATAGATTTGCAAAGATGAAAAAAGAAAGGATTTACACACTTTTTGAAACACTATCATTCTAACAGGGAAGCTCCCAGTTCGCTTTCCATGATGTCGTTTTCAAAACCAGTATCCAATTCCACTACATTTTTGCACCTCCGTTCCACATCAAAATAGCGGATATAATTCTTGAATCCGTTTTTAAGTGCAACAAAAAAAAACTGACTTTCAATAAATTGTCAAACGTAATATCCACCCACTCCCAAAGTTTGCCTATTTCAATTTCGAGGGATTTTTTAAAATGACAACTACCTTTATTTTACTTTTAGGACAAAAACTAAAATAAGAAATTTCCTTATTTTATTTTTAGGGCAAAAACTAAAATAAGAAATTCTTTATTCTATATTTGCATGAAATCCTAAAATAAAATCTAATGAAAAACTTTAAATCGGGTACAAAAATAAACCAAGGTTACTACAAGAGTTTCCAACCGAACTTCATAAATAAAGCTTGGATATTAGATAACATGGAAATTATCACTCTTCTAAGCAAAGCAGATAGGATGCTTGGACGACTAGATATGTATTCGGAACATATCCCCAATATTGATTTATTCATCAGTATGCATGTAATGAAAGAAGCAACACAATCATCTAAAATAGAAGGAACACAAACAAACATGGAAGAAGCTCTTCTTGCTAAAGAAGATGTCCCTTTAGACAAAAGAAATGATTGGATGGAAGTCCATAATTACATCAATGCGATGAATGAGGCGATTAAAATGCTGGAAGAACTTCCTTTTTCTTCCAGATTAATACGGAATGTTCATAAAGTATTACTTAGTGGAGTGCGAGGAGAACATAAACAACCCGGAGAATTTAGAAAAAGTCAGAACTGGATCGGTGGTGCATCAATCAATGATGCGATATTCGTTCCACCCGTGCATACGTCCATTCCAGATCTAATGAATGATATTGATGAGTTTGTACACAACGACAAATTATTGATTCCTGAATTATTGAAAATTGCTTTAATCCATTACCAATTTGAAACTATTCACCCTTTTTTAGACGGGAACGGAAGAACTGGACGATTAATGATAACCCTCTATTTAGTAAGTAAAGGTATTCTAAAACGCCCAATCCTATACCTATCTGATTACTTGGAAAAGCATCGAAATTCCTATTACACAAATTTAACGCAAGCACGTACAGAAAATGACATTACTAGTTGGTTTCGATTCTTTTTGACCGGAGTAATTGAAACAGCAGATAACGGAGTCAAAACTTTTGAAAATATTTTATGCCTGCAAAAGGAATACGAAGAAAAAATCAAATCCTTGGGAAGCCGATCTGCAAACGCATTAAAAGTCGTAACCGAATTGTACAAACGACCTATTGCAAGTGCCAATTGGATTGCAGAAATTGCAGACATCAGTACCGCATCCGCTTACAAATTAATTAGAAACCTGGAAGAAGTCGGTATTCTATCTGAAGTGACAGGAAGCAAAAGAGGACGAATTTATATATTAAAAAAATATGTTGACATATTCAACTCATAAACAGCGCAGCATGAATCCTTATATATAACCACTTATCGTCCATTCCCGCAAATTACTCACAAGTTGAGCAAAAAGACACCCTCAATTACTCAATTTGTGTGCAATTCCCGTATAAAACATTTATTACATTTATATTTGATAATCAACACTTAACGTCATCATATTCAACGCCCGTATCCTCGCCATGAACGAGGAGATGGAGGTAATTAAAAACATTCCGGGTTTTCGCCAAACACTATGACAAATTCTCCGTCCTGCAACTAGACGTACACTCCGATATGCGTAACGAATACGAGGGTTCTCCCCCCTGCCCCCTCCTCTCGCAGGCTGAGGAACCACATGGCAATCAACACTTCTTCCATGTAAGGGGGGAGTTATTTCTCTCAAAACCGACTTTTAGCGGCCTTGTTTTCTCATTTCAACAACTTCAGCAACAACTTTTTCAAATCCAGGTCCGAGGGACGGGGAGCATTGATGGTCACCACTTTCCCTTCCTGATCAAATACCATGAAACGAGGGATTCCCTTAATTTTATAATCTTTGACGATCTGCCCCCAACCTCCGGCAAACAATTGTACTCCCGCCAGACCTTCCTGATCCAGCACGTCGAGCCACTTTTGATGGTCTTTCTTCTCATCAACAGAGACCCCGATAAAAACGACATCTTTTCCTTCCTTTTCCAGTTTCACCAAATAGGGAACCTCTTTCCTGCAAGGTCCGCACCAGGTAGCCCAAACATCCACCACCACTACTTTCCCGTGGAAATCGGACAATGAAACCATTTTACCATCCCGGTCGGGATAGGTGAAATCAGCCGCTTTTTCTCCTTGGTTCCCCCGGTATAACTTGGCCGACACCGCGTTCATCCGTTCCCGATGGTTCGCCGTCGTCAGGTAATCGCCATATTCCCGGACAATAGCCATGTACTCGTCATAAGTCTTGCAACATTCAGCATACCAGAGTATGATTTCGGCTTTCAACGCCCCATCAGGCAACCATTCCAGACGTTCCGGCAACGTCATTTTTACCCGGTCGCCACCCAACGCGAATGTCGTATACCGCTGTAAATAATCATACCCGTACGGTTGTTCCAATATCGAAGCATCCGATAACTTATCTTCGGACACGATCGTCTTGTAATACACCGGGTAATCGGCAGGAGTAGGACGACTCGGCTTATGAGTATCTTTGCCCGCTTTCAAGGCATTCAGAATACGGAAAGCATAATAATCCAAATCGAAATCCACCGTCTGCCGGACCAAACGGCTGAAATCCTCGTCCCGGAAAGTAATCTTTTCCTGAAACTCCCGTGCCCGGGGAAGAAAATCCATAAAATAAGGGAAAAAATCCCGGTAATCGAATAACACGTATTTGATATGATCCGTCCTTTCACGCACCGGGATCATCAGGGATTCCCAACCGGCCAACAACAAATTTTCGGGGGTATTACGGGTCGTGATCACGATCGTATCTTCCGGGAAATTCACTTCTCCCCGGTCTCCCGGTTTTTAAATTTTTGCTTTTTTCCCAAGTCAAATCTTTACTTCCACCGTGTAGAATCCTTTCCGCTCCGGTTGGAAGGTAAACCCGTACCACCCATCCCGGCTTACTTTTGAGGTAGCGATCAGGCTTTCCTTCCCGTCCTCCACCTTATACAAGTGTACTTCGTCCATTTTCTCCCGCGTCACTTTACCCCGTATCCCGGCATACGTCAACCGATCGTTCAGTTCACTTTCATAACGATCCATACATTCTCGTGTCAACCGGGCCATTTGAGGAGAAAAAGCCCGTTTCTCGACCTGCCGTCCCAGCCGGATATACCGTTCCAGCTGCTCGTTTGTACCCTCCCGGAGAATAAAACCGAACTGAAAAACCAAATCCATCACAACGTATTGAGGAAAATCACTCCAATGTTCCTCCAGACTTTTCAACACCCCTTCTATATCTTTACTCAAATAAGCCACCTCGTAATCCAGTAAATTCTCGATTTCTCGTTTCCCCTCAAAATCAACTTTCTCCAACTGAACAGCGATCTCCCCGATTCTCGCCGGCCATTCATTTCCCTTGGAACTGTTCAAACGGGCCAACTCTTCCGAATAAACCGAATAAATCTTCCCATCCACGACATCCTTCCCCACGTTCCGGTCGAAGTTTTCCTTGTGATCAACCAGATACTCGAAACGAATATCCGTCTGCCTCATTCCCTGATCGAACAGGAACCAGTTTTCTCCACGACACCTTGCTTTATCACTCCATTTTCCGAATACCTCCAGACAAACTTCCTCCATCCTCTTGTCATCACCGGCATCTTTCAACGCCTCAATATATTGCGGGTATTGCTTTGGGGAGAGCTTCCCCTTCCGGTAACATGCCTCCAGATAACAATAAGAAGTCTCCTCATCCAATCCTCTCTCCACACGTTCCCGGAAACGTTCCCACGGACTACCTCCAACCAGCCGATGCTGCACGGTCCCATCCGGACGGATCATAAAAAACGTCGGGAAAGCCCGTACCTGAAACTGTTTTTGCAACTCTATCCCCTCGCCCTTTTCCATATCGAACTTCACGCAGACAAAAGCCGCATTCATAAATTCCCCCGCCTCGGGTAAGGTAAACACGTTATTCAACATATTCTTGCAAGGCCCGCACCAACTGGTATAGCAATCCATGAACACCAGCTTATTCTCCTCCCGGGCTTGTTCCAACGCCTGCCGAAAAGTCAGATCACGAAATTCCACCCCTTGGGCATTCACCCGTGATAGGGAACCGCACAACAGTGCGGCCCATAATATCAATCTGTATTTCATCTCTTCAATGATTATTTTTTATACTCGAAATCGACCACTTTTCCACACACGTTCTTGTACCGGGTAACCTCCTTCAAGGAGCCATCCGTGCTCATCTCCAGCACCACGATAGAACCCGAATTCTTTGCTCCCGAACCGTCACTGACACCAACCCACATTTGGTTAGTATTCCCAACTTGGTCACATTCGATATAATCGACATTTCCTCCTCCCACTTCATATTCCATCAACAAGTTTCCGGTGTCGAAACTCACGCAGGCAATCTTACCGGCATAACCGTAATACAAGAAGTTAGCCTTCTGGGAAGTCGTGAAAGTATGCGCTTCCTTACCTCCCGGATGAGACAACTGTCTCTTCCTCTTGGGAGAAAACTGCGGGTTGTCGTCCTTATCCTTACCCACCTCGAAAGAGAGCATATAATGCTCGCCCGCATCGTCAATCATCACGGCCCGCCCGCTCGTCATAGAATACTCGTTACCGAACAATCCTCCCCACACCATCTGCATTCCCACGCTATTGGGATTAAATTCCCCGGTCAAATCATCCGGCAAAGTAATAATTTCATCAAACTGCAAGGGGCATTTCATGGAAATAAAACGCTCTTTCCCCTGATCATAAAAATAAGCCCTGTAATTCACCATTGAAAAAAAGAAATCAAACGGGGCAATCTTCTCGTAGTCACCCTTCACGGCAACCCCGTACTTCGGATAACCGTTTTCCCGGTTCTCTCTCCGGTAAATGAGGCCGTTATTGTTCACGTATTCATAAAAAGTAATACTATGCGTACCGAAAGACTGTGGCTTCACAACCGCCGGCTGGAAATAAAACATATCTTTAAAATCCATCACGTACGACATATCCAACGGTTTCACCACGACACCGCCCCGTTCGTCATCCGTCATGATCACCACCATCTTTTCCGCCCCCGCAATCATACTTGTTATGTAACGGGCACCGGTCGGATTCTTACCGGCGACTTCCCCGTTCACTTTCTGGTAGGCATCCTCCACGACCGAACCGACAGCATTCACGAAAGTCACGTTAGCCTCCCCGTTCATGTTACTCAAAGCCATCATCCCTTTCGAATAGGAATTGACCACCGTAACATGTGCCAGCCTGTCAGTCGTGTACTGTATTCCCGTTTCTTTATCCGTCATCTCGAAAACAAGCGAATATTCTTCCGGTATACTCGATACTTCCACATCCAAATTCTTCTCGAAAGAGAGTGTATCCGAACTCGTGGGATTACCGGCACCGTAAGTAATATACATGTGCCACAAATAAGTGTAATTCTCCGGGTTAAAATTCCCGTTACGAACTGTAATCTCCGGCGTAATCTGTAAATGCGTGAATTGTTCTATCGTCGTATCCCTGATCCTCTCGATAGTAACATCGTTCAATTCCCTGTATACGTCATTTCCTTTATCCTCCAGACAAGCACAAAAGGCACAGGCAATAAATCCTAACAAACAATATATCTTTTTCATCTATACTTTCAATTATAATTAAGTTACACGATAAATCACCAAGGCTCTATAACAGCGTTATTCTCATCTTTTACCGGATAATTATCCTTAAAATAATCACTCATATAAGCCCCGTACACTTGCCACATCGCACGCTGATTGGAATACTCGCTCGATTCCACCGGGAAATCCCGTTTCAACTCGATCATGCACAACTCGTGTTTCCGTCGGGAATAAACCCCGAAATCATACTTGATCGTCTGTTCCCAGTAAGTCGGCTTACCCAACATGTTGGAAATAAGCAACCGGCAACTCAACCGCTCGGTAATACCCAATTCCAGCGCCTCCGAAGGTTTCAGGGCAAGCCCGATCACCACCTGTTTGTTTTCCAGCGCCTCGTCCTTATTATAAATAATCACGGGAATATTCACGTATACCGAATCACCAGGCAACTCGTATTCCGCTTTCAAAGCCTCGTAATGTAACCCCACTTCCGCCGTCGTTCTCTCCTCATCCACCACCACGATCACCGGACGGCCTTCCCGTGCGGCCTCCCCTGCCAGATTAACCCGAACCCACAAGGTATCTTGATCCACCCCCTTACCGGCAAAAGAATAAACGATACTGTCCAGGGTTCTCGTCCAATAATAACTTTCCGTCTGCAACTGGAAATAAACCGCATCCTTCCCCGTGAAAGGATAATCCGCATTATCCTTACAACTTCCCAAAGCGATCAACAACAAGAAAATATAATATAACTTCTTCATAACTCCGTTTTATTTAATATCACCAAACTCCATTTCATCATCCGGCATCGGGAACACGTAATTGCCGGTCATCACAACTCCCATATCCGGTAAAGTTATGTAATCAAGCCGTTTATAATAATAAAACAACTGACCTTCTGCCATGAACTCCTTCCGGTACTCAGCCTCGATTTCCGCGGCCAGATCGCAATTCTCCTCCAACGGGTAATTCACGTATCCCCGGTGATCACGCAACGTCTGCAAATAACTTTTATCACCCGAAGCTTCGGCGGCGATCAAATACATTTCTGACAACTTCAGTAAAGGAATCCTGTTCACTCCCCTGTATTTACCGATATACGTTTTAGCCTCCCCGGTCTTCAAGAAAAACATATTCTGGTTCCGCCAATCTATATCCACGCCGGGAGTCCCGAACACGCTGGCCCGACGGGTATCGGATATATGACACACCGCGCTACTCCCTTCACCGAAATACACGTCCGAGCGTCCCTCTTCCATATCATACACGTACAAGGAAGACAAGTACTCGTTTTCACTGCACAAATATCCCCACGTCTTGTCCTTCACCAATTGAGACTCTTCCAACAAAGAGAACTTTTTCGAATCAATGACCTCCTTCGCATATTCCAAGGCTTTCGTCTTATCCCCCTTGTACAGATATACACGTGCCAGTAACGCCGTCATCCCGTAATAATTCAAACGGGATTTCCGGTACAACCAGAAACCGTCACCTTGGATATAATCCTCCGTCTCGTACCCCGATTCCGTGTACGAATCGTACGCCGGCCCGATAGGATCAACCTCCCGGATCAGTTGCCGTGCCGTCTCCACGTCACCGATCACCTTGTCGATCACCCCCGCAACCGTCAATTGAGCCACCGGTTTATTAGTCACCTCCTCCACGTAAGGAATTGCAGCCTTATCCGCTCCCCTTACATACGACGGGGCAAATCCCCGTAACAAATCGAAATGAAGGAATCCCCGCAACGCCATAGCTTCCGCCTTCACCGCCTCGTAGACCCCACTACTGAAAACATCTTTCTGTTCATCAATATTAGCGAGAATATGATTACAATTCGCGATAGCGTTATAATTTCCCCGCCAGATAGCGTCGATACATTCTTCAACCTTCGTCGCCTCGTAATCATACTCAAGGGCATCCATGTAGTTAATCGAAACCTCCGTGTACACCTGCCCCACCATATCTAAAAAAACCATCGTCTCGTTCCCGCCGTACATTCCCGTTCGCACCATAACCGTGTATATACCGGTCAACGCATCACGAAAACCCGCTTCCGACTCGAACAGAACTTCCTGTTTTATCTGTGACTTCGGATCCACGTCCAACCAATCACTGCAACCACCCACCAAAAGGGTTCCTGCCAACCCAATATATTTTACTATTCTATATTTCATAATTCAGACCTATTTATTTCGTAAACAACTAAAAACGGGCTTGCAAACCGATACTGAAATTACGGGCAAACGGGTAATCAATACCCCTTTCTTGCTTCACCGTCGAAACCCGGAAGACATCATTCATATAAAACAGGGCTTTCAACCGTTTTAACCCTACTTTCTTCATCCAGCGCATCTTAAACTCGTATGACACGTTCAAGGTAGACAGCTCCAACCAGTTATTATCCTCGACAAAACGGGACGTCGGTTTTGTCACGCTTGTCACGTTCGCAGTTGCACCACCGATAAGCCGCGTGAACATCACCTTATCACCCGGTTTTTGCCAACGATCCTCGAATACGCGACGATCGACATTCTCCCACAAATCCGCATCCTGCACCTTGTCCACCAAAGTCTGGTTGTAAATCTGCCCCCCATAATTGTAACGGAAAATCGCGTTCAACTGGAACCCTTTCCAAGCTAGATTCGTCCCGAACGTACCTTCCAAATCCGAATCCGTGCATCCGCCGATCACGTAATTATCCGTGCTCCAAGTCGTCACGATATCCCCGTTCACGGCCTGAAACAACTCGTACCCGGTAGCCGGGTCCACTCCTAACGATTGATTCACCCAGATAGAATTCATCGACTTACCTTCAATATAACGCACTTTAGGGCGATTAGACTCTTTACTCTTGGAGCCGGACATCGTATCCTCGTCCTGAGCGTCATTGTAAGCACGCAAAGCATTCGAAATCTTCAACAATTTATTCTTATTGTGCAAGGCCGTCGCGTTCACGCTCCAATATAGCTGTTTGGAAGGCTTCTTCAGCAATGCCACGCGTAGACTCAACTCGTACCCGTAATTCTTCACCTCTCCGAGGTTATCCATGTACGAACCGAAACCCAAAGAAGGCGGCAAAGTCACGGAAGTCAATACATCCTTGGACAATTTCACGTAGTAGTTCCCCGTAAAATTAATCCGCTCATCCCACAAATCAATATCCAGCCCGTAGTTTTGCTGCAACGTACGCTGCCATCCCAACTTCTCGTTACCCAAGGCCATCACCTCGGCTCCCACCGTGTGATGATAACGCTCACCTGTCAAATACTTATAGGTCGTCATCGCCTGATAAGGATTGTAATTCTGACTACCCGTCAAACCGTACGACCCGCGTATCTTCAACCGGTTAACGAAAGTCACATCCTTCAGGAAACCCTCGTTATGCAAATTCCACCCCAGACCGACAGACCAGAACGGGGCCCATCGCTTTTCAGAACCGAAACGGGAAGACGCATCCTCACGGAAAGAAAAATCCAACAAATAACGTTCATCATAACTGTAATTCAAATTTCCAAGGAAACCCACCAAGCGGGAAGTATACTCGCTCCCCGAAGGCGAACCCTCTTTCTCGTACTGTGTCGCGAAACTGATATAATCCAGATTCTCGTTCGGAAACCCTTCCGTCTTCACCGTAAATTCCCTCGTCACGCTCTCTTGGAGATTCCAACCTAAATTGGCATTAATCACGTGCTTATCCAACTGGTAGAAATAAGTCATGACTAAGCTCGCATCATAACTGTAATTCTCCCCGCGAGTCCCGACATAAGCCCCCCGGCGATCAAAATCATCATCCGAATAATCTGCAAAATCCGTGTGCTTGGCAGGCTTGAAATTATCCTTGTACGTGTTCTGGTGTGTAAACGAAAAACTACCCTTCAAACGCAACCCATCCATGATCGTCCAGTCCACCCCGAAATTATTCGTCACGTCATTGTACTTCTCCTCGTCCGTCGTGTTCAGAGTCGTGTTATACAACGGATTATAATAATCCTTTCCTAACCCGCCCCCACCGATCGGGATATACTTGTCCACCTTATAAATGTAATTACCGTCGTCATCCTTATACCGTACGTAGGGATTACGTTTCGTGTAAACACTGAATGACCCGTAAGGAGAATTTGTCGCCTTCACGTTCGAATAAGTCAAATTATTCCTAAAAGTCAAACTCTTGTAAATATACTGCAACTCCATACCCAAAGCCAGACGACGACGCCCGGATTCCTTCATCACCCCCGGCGTGTTGCTATATCCCAGCTCGATACCGTACCGGATATTGTCATTACCGCCGTCCAAACGTAACGAATGTTTATTGGCAACGGCCACGGCATCCAGCGGCTTATCCAGCCAATACGTGTCATACCCCCTCTTTATATTCGCCAGCTTCTCGTTGTACCATTCATTCAACGTGAGCTGATAATTCACCATCGTGGACGAGTACATTCCTGCCGCCTTTTCTATTGCTAATTTCTCTACCGCGTTACACACGTTATAGTCACTCAAGTCGGCAATATAAAACGAGGCGTCGACATTATAACTCACCTGCATCTTACCACTGGCCGGGGCATTGGTCGTGATCACCACCACCCCGTTGGAGGCTCTCGAACCATAAATTGCCGTTGCCGCCGCGTCCTTCAACAGGGTAATAGAAGCCACCCGGTAAGGATCCATATCGTACACCTTTTCGGCCGTCGTCTCGAACCCGTCGACAATAAACACCGGCGTGTTCGGATTTCCCTCGTATTCACTCTCTATCCCGGAAATACTCCCGGCTCCCCGGATCTGGAATTCAGGAACCACGTTCGGGTTCGAGCCAGCCAGATTATTCTCTATTTTCATGAACGAAGGGTCGATATTCTGCAAAGCCGTCAGGATATTCTGGTTTCCCCCCATCTGCAACTCCTCGGCCGTAATCGTCCGGGCGGCACCCGTAAAACTGTTTTTCGCCTGCGTGTAATACCCGGTTACCACGACATCCTCCAGTTCACTCACCGCCTCTTCCAACACCACGTCAATCCCCGTCCGCTTGCCGATCACCTCCTCTTTATCCTTCATCCCGACCATCGAAAACACCAGCGTATTATTCCCCTCCGGGACCGTCAAGGCATATTTCCCGTCCACGTCCGTCACGGTCCCCAACTTCGTACCCTTGATCATCACCGTTACCCCCGGTAACGGCTCTTTCTTTTCATCCGTCACCTTACCCGTGATCCGTATTCCTTTCTTTTCCGGCTCGGTCGTACTCCTTTGGATAATAATCACTTTATCCTTAAACAAGTACGATAATCCGGTATTTTTCAGGCATTGATCCAGAATATCCCGCACCATGGTTTCCCTCACATCCACGCTGATATGCGAGACAGACTGCACGTCCTCGGATTTATAGATAAACATATACTCCGTCAACTGCTCGATACTCCTGAACACCTGACTTAATGCCGCATCAGACATTTTCAGATCAATACGAGCCTCCTGAGCGCTAATGGTAGCGTGACAGGTACAAAAACCTAAAAGCATAAATAACGCAAGTAGCTTCATTTTTCTCAACGTTTGTTGAAATTTCCGTTTTTTTCTCATAACTTTGTTTAGCTTATTATTAAATTAATACAAGTGTTAGCTGAGGGGCTAACAGGTAAGGGGATGTGAGGGCATCTCCTTATTTTTATTGACTCACGTAAATCGTGTTCTCCGCGTAAGTAAAACGAATTCCCTTCGTCGTCTGGAGATGTTCCAGAATCGTGCGAACTTCAGCGTACCGGTTAGAATGAAGATAAAAGCGGATGTCTTTCAGTGAGGGCAGAGTGTACACCACCTTAAAATCATACCAACGGGATAACTGTCGAAAAATATCCTCCAGACGTTCATTATTCGCGATAATTTTACCTTCTCTCCAAGCGAGGGTTTCTTGGATATCAGCTTGTTTCGTCTCCAATTTTCCGGAAACACGATCGAATACCGATTGACGAGAGGGCGTCAACACGATTTTCTTCCCCACGTTCGGAAACTCCTGTCGAATCTTTCCAGAAACAAGGGTCGTTACAACCGTATTTTCATTATCATAGGCTTTTATATTAAAACTCGTCCCAAGTACTTGTAAATCCATCACTTCCGTATTCACGATAAAAGGAGTACTTTCATCGTGTTCCACTTCAAAATAAGCCTCTCCACTCAAAAAAACTTTGCGTTCATCACGTGAAAAAGCCTCCGGGTATCTCAATGAACTCCCCGCATTCAGCCACACCCGACTACCATCAGCCAACACGATATTAAATTCACACCCTTGGGGTACGACAAGCGTATTGTATTCCACCTCCCCAACAATAGAATCAGATTTTGCCACGTATTCCAATCTCCCGGAATCTGCCAGCTGTATATCTACCCTCCGGGTAGAACGGATGATTTCCGTATTCCGGGAAGAAATTGGAATTTCCTTCCCATTGGCCAATTTCAAAACAGGGACATTTACCACGGGAGTGGAAACAACAGCCAAAACGGGAAGTTCTTTCGACTGATAACGCCCAGCCCAGATTACCAGTCCGGCAACCAACATCACAACCACGACAGCAGCATACCTTACAAATCCTATCCGTAAACGACGTTGACGCATCCGAGCTACAACCTGCCTTCGAGCTGTCTCCTCGTCTATCACATCCCAGTGTTCAGCCCAACGAATCAAGTGCATTTGTTTCACTTGTTCTTTAAAAATTCGCCGCACATCCATATCCTTGGCCAACCACTCTCGGAACTCCTGTCTCCCCGCCTCGCTTAACTCTCCCGAAAGATATTCCCGGATTCGTATCTCTTTTTCATCTTGCTCTATCATGTTATCTTATTTTCTAAGACAAACACGAGAATCGAAAAATGGGTGAATAAATTTTGAAAGTTTTTTAATATTTATTTTTCTCCAAAAAGAAAAAAAGCAAAAGAGAATCTGGAAATTGTTGGCGTAATTGCTTCAAACCTCCACTTAGCAAAGTTTTTACCGTATTCACGGATACACCCAATTCCTCGGCAGTCTCTTTATATCTTTTCCCTTCGATAACAATAGATTTTACAACCATCTGGGTTTTAGGTGGTAATTTCTCAATCTCCTGCCGAATGGCTTCAACCAATTCCACGGAGATCGTTGCCGCCTCCTCTTCTATCGCATCATACTTTAGTAATTCCGCCTGGGCAAACTCTTTCTGGTCCCGGATTTTATTCAAGCAAGCATTCTTCACACTCCGAAACAAATAAGTACTTAACGCCTCTGGGGTCAACTGCCGATAAACACGATTTTTGATAAACTGGTAAAACATCTCTTGCACGATGTCTTCCGGAAAACTACAATCATCCAAAATTGAACCGGAAAATAACACCAACGGCTTATAATAACGTTGGAACAATAATTTCCCGCCCTCATTCATATCTTTCTGAAAGGCAATCAATATTTCCGAATCGGACACTCTCATTATACCATCCCGTTTTTTATTTCTTCTATAAAGACAAAAATAAAAGCACCTTTATAGAATCCCATAACATCCAGTGTCACAAAGTTAAGAAAAAAGTATTTATTTCACCAAATCATGCAGAATTCCTTGTAAAACAATCATTAACATTCGTTTTCACATAAAGAAGGTATGCCCAACAAGTCGTAACATCGCTTCCCGCAACAACGAATAGTTATTATATATTAATAAACATACTTATAATCAATACCATAACTTACATGTTGTCGTTATATATTCGTTATCCTTTCGTTAAAAAAGGCTTCTATAAGAACGAAGAGATAACGAAAAGATAACGAGGACATAACAACAGGATATAAGCTTTGGTAGGGAGAAAGACAAAACTAGGAGAAATCCTAGGGAGAACCTAGGGAAATAATCCCCCTTATTCGAAGTTCATTCGAAGCTTATTCGTAGCTCAAACATCACGGAATGACTAAGCTCTGAGTAAACATCAAATGATCTCTGAGGGAGTGAGATTATTTGGGTTAGATTACTACTTTATTTGAGTTGAATTAGAGTAATGACACGAACATTCAAATCTCGTCATTTTTCCTTCTCACTTTTCCTTTCTTCTCCTTTTCTTCTCTTTTTTTCCGTCCTTTTTCCTCCGCATCCTTTATCATCTTTTCATTCCTAGCTTTCAATTTCGGATGCAATTCCAAATACTGATTAATTGTATCAATCTCTACATTAGGCGATGGCAGAAAATCCGCAATAGAACAGTTGAAAATTTTTGATAATTCATTCAAATGATTCAAATTATACTTCTCTCTAAGCTTATAATTTTCAGCTCTATTAACATACGAACTACCTAATCTTAATTCCATTGAGAGTTTCCTTTGACTCATTTTTGCTGCTTTTCTAAATTCTTTGACCTTATTGATAACGAAAAGTTCAATTTCCGTTTTCTTTATATCCTCTTTTACATCCTGCATTGCTACCATTTCAAAATTATTTTAGTGTTAAAGGAAAGTTTTTTGATGAATTATTTTGTAAAGACATATCCATACAATATATTTGTATTATTGAATTACGTAGAGAGGTCATCCGGTTAATCACGTTCGTAAGTGTAAAAACAAACGAAAATTTCATGGAGAGGCAGAAATGCCAGAAGGGAAGTTATGCCTTTTAAAAGGTATCTGTATTGTCAATATTGTGAATAATAGAGGAATAAAATGTATATATTCTTTAACCATTTAACGAAACAATTATGAAACAGAAAATATTACCCTTGTTTAGAAATAAGCCTCATCAGATTATAGCGGATATTCTAAAGATACTCCCCAATAGAGCATCTAAATAACCTTACAATGCAAAATGCATATAACCGAATTTAAAATTCCCGATTATATAAAATAAGAAAAAACAGGAGTGCATTCTGGCTTCAGACACTAAGAATACACTCCATCACGTTAATTAATTCACATTCCTAATTAATCAACAATCAAAATTATGAAAAAAAATCCACAAACAAAAGCGAGGCAAAAAAGAGTACTCGTACCAGTGAAAACGAAATCACCCCGAAAACGAAAGGGATGGGGACTTATCGTATTACCATTTTTATGTTGTTTACCCTTGTTGTCGAACGCTAATCCCACAAGACATCACACGGGGATGAACGAACTTTTCATGTCAGAAAATCCAGTAAATGACACGCAAAAAGAAACCATCGTCATCCGAGGGATCGTGAAAGACAAAGAAGGTACTCCTTTACCGGGGGTTACGATCTTGATTAAAGGTTCAACCGTCGGTGTATCCACGGATGTGAAAGGTGAATACGTGATAAACGTAGAAAAACGGGATTCTCTAATCCTATCATTCTCGTTCGTGGGAATGAAGACGAAAGAGGTAAAATGGAACGGCCAACAAACACTGAATGTAGTATTGGAAGAAGAGGTAAGCGAAGTAGAAGAGGTTGTCGTTATCGGTTACGGAACAACAACCAAAAAAGATTTGACCGGATCAGTGGCAAGTTTTGACTCCCGAATTATCGAGGAATCGACAGCAACAAGCGTGGCCCACATGATGCAAGGCCAAATTCCTGGCTTGAGTATTTTAGCAGGAGACGGAGCTCCCGGTAGTCCTGCCCGGTTAGAAATTCGGGGAGTCCCATCATTAAGCGGGGCCACCTCTCCTTTAATCGTGGTGGATAACGTCCCGATGACAAGTGATTTTGACATCAACGAATTAAACCCGGATGATATTCAGAGCATCGACATACTGAAAGGAGCCTCTTCCGCAGCCATTTATGGTTCAAGAGCCGCAGCCGGGGTCATCATGATTATGACGAAAGGCGGTAGACGAGACCAAAAACCGGTAATCAATTACAGCTATGATTATAGCACAACGAGCCTCGTTTCCGATGTAAACACGTTAACCACGGACGAGTTCAAAATGCTAGTCATGGAGGCCGTTCGCAATGGAGCAAAAGCAGAAGGGTATGACGATATTACCAAATACTCCAAATACGCAACATTTGCCGCATCGGATTTCTTTGGAGAGGCAAATACCCCGTGGATGAAATATATCATGCGGGACGGTTCCAAACAGCAACATAAAGTCTCCATCCGAGGGGGCGGTAGTTCCTTCGGATATAACGCCTCTTTGGGATACACGAACGAGCTGGGACAAGTGAAAGGAACGAATTATGAAAGATATACATATGACATCGGTTTCAACGCCGATATTAATAAATGGATCCGAGCTACCGTGAAAGTTTCCGGAACAATATCCGACAGATTAAGCAATAATGCAGGTCTATCTACCGCAGCGAAAGCCCGTCCTGATATTAAAGCTTATAATGACGATGGTTCCCTGTATTTACATTCATATCTCTATTCCGGACGTACCTATTATGTCGTAAATCCGATTATCGAAATGGAAGAAAATACCACGGAGAGCGAGGACCACAATGTACGCCTCACGGGAAATCTGGAATTTCGAATTTTACCCGAACTGAACCTGATCACCCAATACACTTACCAAACCCGAAAGGGGGAGCGTTACGCTTATCAATCCAGCCGCACGCAGGCAGGTAGCGGGTACTGGGGAGATCAAAAAGGCTACGGGAGAAAAACACATAGCAAGACCGATAGTAAAGAACTCGAGATACGCTTATCATACATGAAAGATTTCGGTGAGAATCACAAATTAACCGCCATGCTGGCAAGTAATTATAATGACGAAGAACAGGAGTATTACACGCTATCCATGACTGATTTCCCGGATGACTACGTGCAGAATGCAATATGGCAAGGAGCTAACCCCTATAAATACGGGGCGGTAAACGGTAGTGCCAGCGGGTCTGTACTACTATCTTTCGTGGGAAGAATCGAGTATAAATTCATGGACCGTTACCTAGTGACCGGGACAATACGTTCAGATGGTTCATCCAAGTTCTCCCCGAAATACAGATGGGGTACTTTTCCGTCATTCGCCGCAGCATGGATCGTTTCTGAAGAAAATTTCTTGAAAAATTCCCAATGGCTATCTTTCCTAAAAATCCGTGCCGGATGGGGGAAAACAGGTAATGGCTGGGTCGGTGAATACGGGTGGAGGACCTTGTATTCCTCAACCGATTATCAGAATATGCCGGCAACAATACCGAGCCAGATCGGGAATAATGAATTGAAATGGGAGTCGACCAAACAATATGATCTAGGGTTAGACTTCGGCTTTTTGAAGAACCAGAGAATAAGAGGTTCTTTAGGTTTCTACAAGAAAACCACGAAAGGCCTGTTATATCCTTTCACCATGGCATTGAGTACCGGAATGGGATCTACCAGCGTGAACTTCGCCAACATCGAAAACAAGGGGATAGAATTTGACATTTCAGCCACAATTATTCAGAACAAGGATTGGAACTGGTCTTTTGGTTTCAATATTGGGAAGAATAAGAACAAAATTACCGGGCTTGACGCAGAATACATCTCTGCTCCCGGACAAACCTACCTAAGCAACACGGTTATTCGGGAAGGAGAATCACTAGGATTGATCTATGGGTTTGAAACCGACGGGGTGTTCCGTTCCCAGGCAGAAATTGACTACTACGAATCACTAAACCCGGACTATCAATATCAAGAGCAGTATTCTTACCGAAAAACCATTCCCGGAGACTTAAAATTTGTCGATCAAGACGGTGATGGGCGAGTAAATAAAGTATATGGAAATCATGAGGATAAAATCGTGTTAGGATGTTCTCGCCCCGACTTTGAAGGTGGATTCAATACACGTTTAAGCTGGAAAGGCTTCACCTTAAGCGTACAGGGAACATTCAGTTACGGGGCACAAAAGGCATGGACGGCAGAGGCCAATCAATTCTGTTTTGCCTCCACGGGTACGGCGAACGTGCTGGACGTCGCTCTGAAACGCTGGACCCCGGAGAATCCGGATAGCAATTACCCATGCGTGCGATTGGATTTCTACAACAATGATTTCACAGACTTCTCCGTCTATAATGCCTCGTACCTTAAGATACAAAATGTCAACCTAGAATACAAGTTTCCCAAATACATCGTGGACAAGACAAAGATATTCGGAAACATCAGCGTCTTCGCCTCCGCAAATAACGTGTGTACCTTCACCTCCTATCCCGGCCCTTCTCCCGAATCATGGAGCAGTGATGCTATCCAAGGGGCTTCCGTAGACACGGAGGCTTATCCCAAAACCAGAACATTCAATTTCGGAGTGAAAGTAACCATTAAATGATTTAATTATGAACAAGATATTTTTATGTAGTTTATTGTTTCTCTTTGCAATAACGGGATGTGACAACATGTTCGACGATGAACTTCCTCCACATGATTTAGTTGGAGAAAATGCAATCACGAACGAGACATCCGCAGAAACGGCGTTAAATGGCATCTTCTCGAATTTACAGGGTTACGGGACGATGAGCGCATATTACATCTGCGACAACGAGTACCGCACGGGATTACTAACCGGAACTTACCGAGGTACATTCGAAACAGATGGTTTGTTAGGTTTCAAATTGACCGAAGAATATTCATACGTTGCTGATCCATGGGAATTAGCTTATAAAATGGTAAACGCTGCAAATAATTTCATCTATTACGTGGACAAATTATCCGAGAACCTGTTTGGCGAGAACCGGAAAACAGAAATGTTGGCAGAAGCCAAGTTCGCCCGTGCATTCGGGCATGCATTTCTACTAAGGAGATACGGGTATTTCTGGGATATAAACAGCCCTCTCGGTCCGATTATTCGTCTAGAACCTTCATCCATCTCGAATAATAGCATGGGACGTAGTTCTGTAAAAGAGAGCTATGAAAAAATATTCGAGGACCTAGATTACGCGATACAGTACGGTCCCCGGTTTTATTCTAAATACCGTTCCTGTGCTACAACAGCAAAAGCTTTTAAAGCGGATATTTTAATGAATCGAGGAGAAGAAGGAGACTACGCGGAAGCGATTCGATTGGCAAATGAAGTGATCGCCAGTGATGAGTTCGGATTGGAAGATAAATATGAAGATATTTTTACCAATGGGTACTCTTCAAAAGAATTGATGTTTACAAGGCATATCAAGACCCCACCCAGTATGGATGATAACGTGGGGAGCCTGTTCAAAATGTTCGGTGGTGCAACCTATAAACCGACAGAGATGTATTTCGAGATTCTGTCCCAAGACGATAAACGTTATGAAGCAACTTTCGATTCCATGATGCTCGGCAACGGAACGGCTGCACGAAAAACACAGGTGTGGAAGAAGCATTACGTCACATCCGGCGATTGTCCGATGTATTATATGCGTGTGGCCCAGATGTACCTGATCAAAGCAGAGGCGATGGCTCGCACGAATGCTTCCATAAAAGATTGTCTGGACGTGCTGAATGTCCTACGCCTTCGTTCCGGTAACACGACTTTTAATGCGGCCGATTACAGTTCCCTGTCAGACGTACTGGAAGAAATATTCCGAGAGAATGTACGGGAGATCGGAATGGAAAACGGGGCTATATTCTATCTCGCCGTGAGATATACCGAGGGCGGTCATCGGAAGTTGAAAGACATGAACCCAAACTTTGAACATGACGATCAATTATGTTTCCCTATCCCGAAAGCCGAATTGGAACATAATTTCATAGTAGAACAAAAACCTTTATAATACTAGACAACATGATGAAAATGAATATATTGAAAAACGGATTTCAGGCATTAATTATTATGTCTCTGATGGTTGCCTGCTCACTCGGCGACGTGTTGGAACCCTCAGATGGAGTGAGTATGGCGTTAATGGAAACGGTCGATACGGTGGTAGCCCTACCGGGAGACACGATAAGTTTCAAATTTATTGCGTCAACCAACGGGGCAGCCTTACGTCGCATTGAAATCGTAGAGAAAAGCCATGATTTCAATGAATTGAAGGATTCTATCCGGTTCGCTTTAGTGGATGAAACACTGGAACTGACGGTAGACGAAGAGGGGTATTTATCCCGTCCCGTTTCCTCCGTGATGATGATTTATCCTGTTATCGTACCCAATGACAAAACAATCGTGGGCGAAGTACTTAGCATGGCCTTCAAAGCGTATAATGACAAAGGAAAATCCGGAAGTATAAAATCCTCGTTCAAGATCGTAAACTATGTTCGGAACACGAGCTGGTTATGGTTGTATAAACTTGCTGGTAAAACCCAAGGAAGTATGTTTTTTAATCCCGCAAAATACAAGGTCTATTCCAATAGCAGTTTCGGGACTCACAAGGACGAAATAGACGTGGCCGCTTACACGGCAAGCGATGGGAAACACTATTTTCTGAATCCAGCCCACAAGGAAACACAGGCCTTGTACGTGGCAGATGGGATGGATTATGATGCATCAACCATGAGAACAACAAAGTTCATTCCATTGGATAATGTCAATTTTGACCTTGTCGGGGATACGGAACTGGAACAAATGGACTTCTCGAAAGCCGTGGATAAAGTCGAAGTAACAACCGGAAGTGTCATCGGTTTCGAGAACCAAGACGGGCGACGGGGAATCCTGAACGTGAAAATATCATCTTCCATTTACCCGACGATCCAGTGTAAATTTCAAGCGGTAGCTAAAAAACAAGAATGATTTTAACTCCCAAATATCATGAAGAACATATTTATAATCATTATTTTAACGTTCTGTCCTCTCGCCAGTTTATTCGCACAAGACAAGTACGAAATATTCAGAAAGGAGATGTTTCTTATCGAGAAACAAGAGAATGAATATCGAAAAGTAATTTGGGGTGAAAACGATTTTTCCCAAGACTACAAAGACAGCGTTTATAAAAAACATCAAGTACTGGTGAAAGAAAAAGTCGAGTTTGCCAAGAACACCATCCGAGAGAATAGAGATGACGAACGATTCCTGAAAGTATTGGATATTTATGTACGCAATTTCTTATCCCTGGATGAATTTGAAGCGGAGTTGAAAATGTTTTCATTTCAGGTACAAAAAACAGAAGCTTGTCAACGTTATTTCGAGTTTATCAAGTATGCAAGGATCAATACTCCCGGCAAACAATGTATTGATTTCGAGATGAAAGGACATGATGGGAAAACAATAAAGTTCTCGGATGTATATAAAAAGCATAAACTTGTTCTCATCGATTTTTGGGCCTCCTGGTGTGGCGCTTGTCGGGCAACAATGCCCTCCATTAAAAAGATGTATGAAGTCTATCATGAAAAAGGCGTCGAAGTAGTCAGCGTGTCGCTAGACGACAATAAAGAGGCGTGGGAAAAAGCTTATAAAGAAGAAAACATTCCTTGGATAGACGGTAGTAATCTGTTAGGATGGAAAGATCCTGTCACTCTATGGTACGCCATTCGGGGAATACCACACAAGGTGTTAGTGGATCAGCATGGGATCATCATCGATAGTGGATTTTATCAATTAGGCAGCTTGGAACAGAAAATAGACGAATATCTTCATTCGCATAAAAATTGATACTTAAAGGGGCTGTCCCAAAAGTAAATAGACAGCCTTTTTTCCTTATTTTAGAAGGTTGTTCAAAAAGTGCTTAGATGCAAGACTCTGATTTACAAAGACGAGGAAGCGTACTAAAGTACGTGACCGAATCTTTGGGAAGCAGGAACGCAGCAGATGAGTACTTTTTGGACACCTTCTTTTTACTCGTTCAGTTTATATTCCACCTCGATAATACAGACGACAGTCCATTACGACATTCTTACTTTCGGAGCCTGCAGCTCTAATTCATTCGCTTCATCTACCTTTCCTAACACTCTCAATATACGAGCTTTCACTTTCATGTATTCAGACTTGTAATAACCAGAAGGAGCTGATTCCATCAATTTATCCAACCAAGCATTTGCCTCGTTCATGAATGTTTCATTTCCACAAGTTTCAACATGACGCAAAAAGTTTCGAATAAAGTCCAACTTATCCTGCGGGGTATAGAAAATACCGTATTGGAGGGAGTGATACATTTCGTCCAACATACCACGAATGTCTCCTGTTTTCAAATAAGCCGCAGCATAGAGGGATGCCACATACTGGGGGACTTTGGGCAGGGGTTGAGTAAAAATGTAAGCAAGCAGTTCGTCATAGCGTTGCTGATTGAATACACCCTTATCAGGCGTCCACCAAACGAAACTAGATACGGCACTTTTCAAAGTGTAATCAATAAAAATATCAATGGTGTCGCGGGAAACAACATGAGAGAAATAGTAGCGTTTTGCAGCCACTTTTTTCAATATCGGAGAAAGAGGGTCTGAAAGATTTCGAATAATAATATCCCATGTTTCTCGAGTATAAAACTCGGCATCGGAAAGCCTATTGATATACTCCGTGACCACCTCTTTTTGCAACTGTGGGCGATATGCTTTGAACAATACATCAATGTACTGTTTCACGAAAGCACGGTCACGCTCACCAGCATCATAACGCCTTTGGAAGTCAAGTAAAGTTTGTTCGCCTTTCAACGCTTTTTCTCCATTTCGGATTAATTCGTGCGCCTGCTGGTTGCCCACCACACAATGTTTCAACATCCCGTCTTTATCCACATACAACAAAGTTGGAAAAGCGGCAACGCCATATTTCCGAGCCAATTCCGGACCTTCACCTTTTTCCATATCAATTTGGAAACAGATAAAGTTTGCGTTATAGAAATCCGCTACACTGTCTTGTGTGAAAATGTTTTTCGCCAACATTTTACAAGGGCCACACCAAGAGGTGTAACAGTCAACAAATATCATTTTCTTCTCTTTTTTTGCCATCTTTAGCATTTGCTCCCAATTTCCTTCCCGGAACTCGATGGAGCGGTTCTGCGCCCCTGTCTTCCCGAAGAGACAGAGACTGCAGACCAATAATATATATTGAATTATTTTCATTATTGTATTGTACTAATTTCGTTCACGATATATAACATCTTTCACAACACCGAATCCATCGTAGGAACGGTAAACAGAGGCATTCTGCGAAGAGGTCGCAGGTAATTCCAACATCCGGACATGACCTTTCAAAGCATTATCACCAATAGTTTCCTTACTACCGACAATTAAACGGTATTGCATTTCTCCACTACCTGCCGGTTTCGAATAATCTCCCATTACAAATATATTGAACTTCAACATGGTTATTTGCTCTCCTGAAAACTGATTAACAATTTCGCCACTCTCCATCTTGATGGGTAATAAACGACATGCTTTCGAATTAATGTTATAGCAATATATTTTGTTATCAACCGCATAATACAAATCGTAATCACGCGGATGTACGGCAAAAGCTGTTGCACGTTCGATCTCTGGAGCATTTAGTTGGTAATAATGCCCATCCACTTGAGCAACGTAATTATAATTACCAACCTCTATTCCATATAACCAAAGCTTTCCGGCACCATCCTTTAATATTGTGTATGTTTCCCCTCTACTACCATGCATCGTGTTAGATAAATGAACAAAACTTTTGCCCGTAGTAAAGGAAAATACTTTTTCCTCTGCCGACGGCTTTTGCACCTTATTCATATCACTCGTGACCTGTACAAAACGTTGATTTGTCACGTCATACAAAATTGCCGTACCACCATAAGTGTTATAATAAATACCTGACATTCCTATTGCCGGAGCAACATCAAAATAATCCGTCTCTCCATCGAGTTTATTTAAACGCATCCCGTATATTGCTCCAATTATTGTTCCTTTTCCATACACGCCATCCTTGCCTATACAAAGGCGACAATCTCCATAAGTTCCAACCATACAGGTAGGAACAAAACCATCACGCCACTCTGCAAACTCATACCTCAAATCGTTTTCATAATCATAGCTGAAATCATCGTCATCCAATTTTGCTTGTGCTTCTTCGGCAAGGAAATAGACGGGACGAGGCGCAGACATTCCTCCTAACAAATGAAGCGACTTCGGTCCCTTAAATTCCCGCAACGGACTATCAGCCCAAAGGTTTCTGATTATTTCTTCTTCAGGTGTAGAAGTCGAAATCATGTCCAAACGTGAAAATCCCTCTGAATCCTCTGACAAAATCAACCAACCTTCATAGGTGGCAGAGGTCACTTGTAAATCAAATCCTTGACGCCAAGTGACTCCCGATGTTTTATCTTCCACCAGCAAATAAACGGTGTATTTTGCTTCCGGTAGTTGCACGAAATATTTCAAGTCTAACCGATTACTGTCCAAATCAAAAGTTGTCGCACCATCCACCGAACCGGATTTCACTACCGCTTGCCATTTAAGCGAATAATTATTTAAATCTTTTCCCTCTAAAGAACCTTCTATCACAGGGGTTACCCGCACAGTATCTACCAGACGATAGGCATATTGCATTTCTTCTGGGAAACCGGAAAAGGTCACTTGATTAATTTCCGAATAATCATAATTCCCCAAATCCCTGTAGCAGCTGGCGAATGATAGTACACCAAGCACGAACAAGAGAGCATATTTCAATTTTTCCATCATATTCCTATTTTTTTATTGATACAAAAAGTCTCCCATTCTCATCTCCTTATCTCCATCCATTATTGGGTGTTCATCCAAATAGGCTTTCATGTAATTGGCGATGTAGCTTATACGTCCGAATCCCATATAAGAAGTGGAGAGGAAAGAAGTACGCGGGATTTCCATAACCGTACAAATAGTCTCGAACTTGAGAGGAGAAAAAGTCCCAAAGTAATACTCATTCCAAGTGTTGGGAGCTTCTTTCATCACGTTATTGAACAGAATACGGTGTGTAGTCTTCGAATAGACAACTGCCGAACCGCTCGTAAGCACATCATCCTGATAGTACAAATAAAAGTCATCATTTTCCACTAATTCTAAAATCACTTCCTTATCCGATTCGTCATTCGGGCGTTTCACCACAACGGGCACCACACAAGAAGTTGTTCCACTCGGCACTTCATAGCGTTCAGCTAAAGTTTCATAATCTTCTCCCACCATGGCATTCTTTTCTACTAACTTCACTTCCACATAACGGCTCACACCTTCTTCCACATCACCCATCACGGCAATCTCTACCGATACCGTATCCACATCCTCATCCAGATAGGCAAAGGAAACTACTGTAGAATCTACCTCCATATTTATGTATGCGACATTTTGTCCAGACCAAGTGTCGATCTTTTGTTCACAACCTACCAAGCTTAACAAGCAAGTCAAGGCCAAACATAATAATATAGTCTTATTCATAATACATTACGTTTTAAGTCATCTAAAATCCGTTTCACTTTGCGGCAAAGGCAAAACATATTTAGTATCGTTCATATTCACATTACCACCGGAGAACGCTGAAAGGATACTTGAAGCATTCATCCGTTTGTAATAGAAAAACAACTGCCCTTCTCCCCAAAATTCCTTTTGATATTCGTTCAGCAATGTACTCTCCAACTGGGAAACGGAAGTCAACAATTCGACGCCACGATTGTCCAGTACAAGATTGATACTTGCCAATGCATCGGTTTCATTTTCGGCTGTCTCAGCAATGATATAATACATCTCCGACATCCGAATCATCGGTAGTAAATCAGCGTAATAGGCATCGGTTTCCAAATCAGAATATTTATAGAAACATCTATTGGTATGTCCTGATGCTACTTTCCAATTAGACTCATAACGCCAATCATTCAACGCTAGTGTACCGAAAATATTTTCCAAATAGGTAGAAGGGGTAAGCCACATTTGGTCATCTTTCAAATCCGGAGTGAAATAATCGGTAAAGATTTTATTACGGTTCGGATATTGTAAAGCAAATACCAATTCAGAAGAGAATATCCTATCAGGTTTCTGACCATCGGTCACTTGCGATTTTGTGGTAAAGGGGAAATATTGTTCCTGCACTGCCACAACTTCACGAGCTGCCGCCAAGGCTTCGCTAAACATTTCCGCATACAAATACACTCGTGCCTGAAGAGCTTTCACCGCATAATAGTTTAGACGAAATGTTCGATAATGCCAAAAATTCTCTTCTTCCGTAGACCCTTCCTCCAATAGCGGGCCCTGTTCAATAACAGGATCATTAGCTAGACGCCTTTCAGCTTCCTTTAAATCATCAATAACATATTCCAATACTTTCGAAGCTGACAACAGATCCGTACCGGACAATACAAATTCTTTGTTATAAGGAATGGCACGTCCTTCTTTGTTGGTTTTGTAGACAGGACCAAACAAGCGTAACAAATCGAAATGCAACATGGCACGTAACGCATAAGCCTCACCTGTAATCCAATTATATTGATCACCCGTGAACAAATTCTTTTTCTCATCGGCATTTTTCAATAATGTATTCACGTTGGCAATCAAAGCATATCCTTTTTCCCAAATACCGGCAAAATTAGATTTCGAGTAATCGGTCGTGTAATCAAATTGTCCCAAACTATTCAAGTTCTGCATAGTACCATAATTGGCAAATTTATAACGCTGCGCTAATACTTCCACAGTACCTGTCAACAGATCTCCTCCATACAGACTGGAGCTACACAATTCGACATACACACCATTCAACCCTTGACGGAATCCTTCTTCTGAAGTAAACATTTGTTCCTCCGCCACTTGATCCACCGGTTGTACATCCAACCAATCTGTACATCCAGTAAGCGACCACAAAGCGATACCCAAAACACCGATTTTAATATATTTATCAAACTTCATAATCATCCGATTTTAAAAAGTTACAGATACTGATGCCGATACCATACGTGCAAAAGGATATTCAATACCCCGTTCCTCTTTCACACTTGATATTCGGAACACATCATTCATATTCACCTGCAAACGCAAGGCTGAAAATCCGGCTTTCTCAATCCATTCTTTTGGAAAATCATAACCGGCTGAAAAAGACTCACCTTTCAGGAAATTAGAACGCTGCACAAAACGCGAAGACATTTGTGTTGTTTCAGTTAGAGAGATTCCCTTGAAGCGGGCGTGTTGTCCGGGCTTTTCCCAACGGTCATACAATGCACGCTTATCTTGGTTGTATTTCAAGTTATCTTCAGAAATATTTTCCACTTTGGTATACAATGCCTCGTTGAAGACATCACCTCCCAAACTATAGCGTAGATGTGCAGAGAAGGAAAATCCCTTATAATACAGCGTAGTACCAATAACTCCTTCCAAATCAGGTTCTGTATCTCCTACCTGAACCTCATCTTTTGTCTCATATGTATAAGTATATGTACCGTCTTTTTTCAAGAATACTTCTTTACCATTCGCCGGGTCGATTCCCAAAGAACGTACTGCCCATAAGGCTGTAGGACTACCTCCATCGTAATAACGCACCAAGCTTGTATTTTCATTTTGCGCATTAAATTGACTCAAGCTATTGCCTATATTCCGGTATTCAGACTTTTGGTGACGGAAATTCAAACTCAGATTCCAATTGATACCTTCCTCCGGGCGGTAAATTGGTGAATATTTAACTGTAGCACTGTACCCCGTGTTCCATTGCTCACCGATATTTGTGGCTATCGTTTTTGTACCAACTGAGGAGGGCAAACTGATTACTGCCAACAAAGGGTCAGTTCTTTTCTGATAATAGTCGAAGTTTATATTGAAACGATTCCTCAATAAAGCAATATCAGCACCCACATTCATATCTAACGTTTTTTGCCATTTCAAGTCAGGATTACCAAATGCATCTACCAACAAACTTGTTCCAAAGTTATTAGAGTTCCAATTATTAAAAGAATACGTAGTATACGATTGATAAGCATCAAAATTCTGATTACCAGGATTACCAATTGATGCCCTCACTTTCAATAAAGTCATCCATTCGGCATTTTTCAAGAAGTTTTCGTTATGAATATTCCATGCCACCCCTACCGACCACGTTTCGGTATAACGTTTATTACTCCCAAAAACCGAAGCACCATCTAAACGAATATTTGCATCAAACAAATAGCGGTTGTCGAAAGCATACCCCATATTCAAATACCAACTGTTGGAGCGGGTGACCGTTTCCGTGTAATCCGGTTTACCGCCATTCGGAAAACTGGTGGCAAAAGACGGACGGGTAAAATCACCAACAGGAAAACCCACTGCCTCGAAAGCCTCTGTCTTCAACTCAGACGAACGGAAGTTAGCACCTAATACAGCATTTAATTGATGTACGTCATTAAACAATTTACCATAAGTCACAGTTAACTCCCCGTCATAGATCCAAGTGTCGTAATCCGTCGATTTATAACTTCCCCGTTGGGTTCGTGCCACTTCATCGAAAGAAGTATGCTCGGGGGACAGAAAATACTCAGCTTTTTCTGATTTTTTCTCCAAACTGATACGTCCCCGCACCATCACTTCTTCCACCGGGCGGTATTCTGCATTAAATTTATTGATAAAACTCGTGCCTTTTTGACGATCATAACTGTTCAAACTTGCATTATACAAGGGATTCTCAACCGTATAGTGCTGTTGATTAACAGTATAATATTCTTCTAAATAACGGGTAACATTACCATTTTCGTCATACTTTTCAAAATAAGGATTTGCTTTTGCATACTCTGAAAAACTTACCGTCGGATTTTCTTTTTTCGTATAATCAAATGACATCTTGTTGAAAAAACGGAATTTCCCTTTTCGATAATTCAAATCAAAATTCATACCGATAACGTCGTTTCCCGAATTTTTCATCACTCCATCTGTTCCATTATAGGTAACACCCAAACCATAACGTACAGCATTGTCACCTCCTTCTGCATAAATATTGTGTTTATGTACCAACGCTACTCGTAACGGCTCACTTAACCAATAAGTATTAACACCTCTTGCCACATTCGCACGATGAAGATTATACAAACTATCCAAAAATAATTGTTCTTGGGCATCATATGTATAATCCGATTTGTAGAAACCAGCTTTCTGTTCAAATTTCAATTTCTCACGTGCATTCATCAAATTATAATCCGACAAATCGGGGATAGACAAAGAAAAATTACCATTGTATGACACTCGGAATGTTCCTGGTTCCGGCTGTTTGGTCTCAATTACAACAACACCGTTTGCAGCTTTCGAACCATACAAAGCCGTGGATGCAGCATCTTTCAATATTGTTACAGATTGCACACGGTCCATATTCAAATTTACCACTGTTTGCAAATCAGTCTCGAAACCATCAAGGATAAACAACGGCTGATTCGGATCGGTATCATATTGTTCTTTCAATCCTACAACACTACTTTTACCACGAATTTCGATATCCGGTAAACGATTAGGGTCAGAACCGTAATCGTTATTCTCCATAATCACGAAAGAAGGATCTAGTGTCTTTAAACTCTGAATCAGGTTTTGCGTTCCAACCATCTTCAACTCTTCTTTCTTGAATGTAGCAGTGGAACCTGTAAAACTCTCTTTTTTACGCTGGAAAATACCTGTCACGACCACCTCATCCATCTCACTCACCTCATCTTCCAGCGTGATGTTAAGTTCTGATTGACCAGCCCATTTCACTTCCTTCGTTTTCATTCCCACAAACGAAAATATCAGAGTAACAGTATCCTGTTTTAGAATATTCATGGAATAATTTCCATCCATATCGGTCGCAGTCCCCACACTCGTCCCTTTAATCATAACTGTCACCCCAGGTAAAACGCCACCTTTTGAATCTTTCACCACTCCTTTAAGAACCACGCTTTCCTTCTTCTCCGGTTCATTATTAACCTTCTTGACAGAGATCAGGATTGTCTGATCTTCAATCTCATATTGTAAAGATGTATTTCGTAAACACAACTTTAACACCTCATCTACCGAGGCTCCATTTACTTTCAAACTCACATTTTTTACCCCCTGTACATCCTGTTTATTATACAAAATATAATACCCAGATTGTGCATGTAACTCTTTTAACACCTGTTCCAAGCTTACATCTTGAACCTCCATCTTAATTTGTTTCTGACTATAAGTCGGCATTGCAAACGCAAACACCGGCAACAACACCATAAGCATAACAAGTTTCATCACTAGCATTTTTTTTCCACGCCATCGCCATGGATGGAGAATTAATTCATCTTTTTTCATACATTTGTTTAGTTTTTACTTAAATACTCGCATCAAATGCCAATCCGAGGCGAGTTTTAAAATTACAACAGTCCGGTAAGTCCTTAAAACTTAGCGGACTTCTTTTATTACAATCTTTTTACCTTCTATCAAATAATCAATATTTTGAGTTTTTTTCAACATATCCAATATCGTAGAAATATTCTCGTATTTCCGAATTACCCCGTAAAATACTTTTTCTTTCAATTCCGGTGTCTCAATAATAATATCCACATCATACCAACGGGCCAATTTATTCATAATCGTAACCATATCTTCCTCGTCAAACATGAAAAGTTTATCTTTCCATCCGATATAATTCTCAACATTTACTTCCCGCATAGTTATCTTTCCACTATTTTTATCCATTTCCGCTTGATGTCCCGGCGTCAGCAAAACAGTTTTATCAGATTGATCCAATACTACCCGTACACTACCCGAAACTAAAGTTGTCTGCACTTTAGATTCATCCCCATAAGCCATCACGTTAAATGAAGTTCCTAAAACACGCACACACTGTCCTCCCCCATGTACTTCAAAAGGCTTATCGGAATGAGAAACTTCAAAATAAGCCTCTCCCTCAAGATATACCTCTCGTTTTTCCCCGATAAAACTAACCGGATATCGTAAACGGGTATCAGAATTTAACCATACCCGAGAACCGTCGGATAAGATCAGTTGATATTCGCCTCCCCGGGGGATAATAATGGTGTTATATTCCAGTGTAGATGGGTTACCCGAGTGATTTTGTTTATAAGCAAGACGATTGGAATCATTCGTTACTACAGTTCCTTCCAATTGTAATTGCCCTAGATTTTTCCCTAGACCCAATTCCACTTTCCGCCCGTCAGCCATCTCCAGCACGGCACATTCTTTACCAGGAATAATATCTGTAGCTAACGGAGATATTTCTTTTTTCTCCACCATGAATAAAAATACACTTCCGGCAATAAGTGGTATTAATAAAATTGCAGCAATTTGTTTTATACGCCGAATAAGACGAGTACGCTTTCCCTGTTTGCTTACCGAAAACATCACTCGTTCTTTCAATGCTTCTAATGAATAATTTTCATACTCTTGCAACCTCCCCGTCAAATAATCCCGCTCTACCAGCCGTTCATAGAATAGTTGATGCTCGTCATTCTCATGGATCCACTCCTCCAACATCTTTTCCTCCTCTTGCCGAATAGTACCATTCAGCCGAGCTGCAATCCATGAGGCTATTTTCAAATTATTATCATCATGCATATCCTGTCATTTTACATTCTGCACAAAGAACGACCACCCTTCTCAAAAAGATGACAAGAATCAGATTTTTTTTGAAAAAAAAATTCAATTAAATAAATCCATCATTCCCAAAAGCACCAAAAGAGTACCCATGCTAAAGCGTTTTTTTAATACAATCATAGCTCTCTGTTTCTGAGTCCGAACCGTATTGATCGATATAGATAACGAATCTGCTATTTCCTGATTACTTAATCCTTCTAATCCTAATCGGAATACTCGTCTACATTCTGGAGGTAATTCGTCAATTGCCCGATAAATTTCCCCAAGCACCTCTTCCTCAATCATTTTCTCATCCAAAGAATCTTCACTTAATTCTTGAATTAACGCCGCTTCATGTTTATGAACAACCTGCTCATGCTTTAATAAATCCAAACATTTATTACGAGCCGTCTGGTAAAGAAAAACCCGAATCGGAAGTAAGGACATAAAATCTTGACGTCTCTCCCACAGGGTTACGAAACTTTCCTGCACAATATCTTCAGAGAAAGTACTATTTTTAAGAATTGAATTACAATAAAAATAAAGAGATTTCCCATATGTATCCAAGAAAAAAGCAAAGGCATATTCATCACCATCCTGTAATCGCCTTACAAGGTAGTCCACATTGTGCCTAAACTTTCTATATCGCATCTCCTTATCCATCAAACACTCAATTTCTAATCATGAATAAAACAAAGATGAGAAAAAAAATCATATAAAAAAAGATTGTTCAAAATGAACACAGACAAAAACAAGACAATAAAACATTATGAATCAAGACTATTCCCATATCATCAATAACAAACGATTTCTCCTAAATATACAATTTAGGCACTAGTGAAATACGTTTAACAAATTAACACGTCGGCTTTCTCTTTATCGGGAGTTTCGGGAAAAGCTTCCTAAAACGTACTAAATAAGTCGTGACGTTACTTCCAGCGACAATAATCGTCACGGCAAAAACAATCATCATGATCCCACACCCCACTCTCACGGTGAAGGGCTCTCCAAAAATCGTCACCCCAAAGAATACCGCTGTCAAGGGTTCCAAAGCCCCTAAAATAGCCGTCGGGGTAGAACCGATATACTGGATAGCTTGAGTGGTGCAAAGAAATGATATAGCAGTCGGGAACACGGCCAAGGCAACTAGATTACCCCACAGATACCACGTATCAACCACGTGTAAACTAGCACCAAAATCAACACGAACCAAAAACAAAGACAACCCGAAAACTAAAACATAAAATGTCAGTTTCAGTGTCGCAATTTCCCGCAACAAGGGACGATTTACAGCAACAATATAAATGGCATATGACAAAGCAGAAGCGATAACCAGCATTACTCCTGTCAGACTCAGCACCGAACCATCCTCACCTTTATAAAGCAAAGCAATTCCCCCCAAGGCCAGCATTATACACAAAATCGTTTGTAACGTCAGCTTCTCTTTAAAAAGAAAAGCCATGATCAACGCCACCATGATCGGATAAACGAATAACAAGGTCGACGCAATTCCAGCCGCCATGTAATTATAACTTTGGAACAAGGTAAGAGACGAAAGAGCAACTAATAATCCCATGATAATTAACGGAAATATTTCTTTTCGCTTCAATTTAAAATCTCTTCCCCGTAGCTTAATCATCATCCCCAACACCGGAATAGCAAATAAATATCTGAAAAAAAGAACTGAATCCGGATTCATACCCGCCTCGTACAAGGGAAGGGCAAACAAGGGATTCATCCCATAGGTTGCTGCCGCAATGACCCCTAACACGTATCCTTTAGCTTTTACATTCATAATTGCAAATGATTACATTAAATTGGCGACAAAGATAGAGTTTTGTTTGTCATCATGAATGATCATTCTGTTCAAATTATTTTCTTATCACACGTTATATTGAAGAAACAGATTACTACTTTTAACAAAAAAACACTATCTTTAGACTCTAAAACCTCAAACTACATATCAAAATGAAAAAACTATTCTCCACGATTATCTGTTGTCTAATCTGTTCCACGGCATTCATGCAAGTGAAACCGGAATGGCAAGACGAGACCATACCTTTTGTCGGAAAAGAATATCCCCGGACGGCCTTCATGACCTATAGTGATGTGAATAAAGCCCGGAGCAACGATTTCAATACTTCCACCGATTATAAATCCCTCAATGGGAAATGGAAATTCAACTGGGTTTCCTCCTACAAAAAACGCCCGGTAAACTTTTATAAAACAAATTTTGACGATTCGACATGGGAAGAGATTGATGTCCCTGCAAACTGGGAAGTAAACGGTTACGGAAATGCACTCTACACGAATCATCCTTACGAATTCTGTCCCCGTAACCCGCAACCGCCTCTTTTGCCGGAAGAAAACCCTGTGGGATCTTATCGGAAATATATCGAGATTCCCGAACAATGGAATGGGAAAGAGATATTCCTGCATATCGGTGCGGTAAAATCAGGATGCTACCTGTACGTAAACGGCACCAAGGTTGGGTACAGTGAGGACTCCAAAGATGCCGTAGAATATAACATTACCCGCTACCTAAAACTGGGACGTAACCTCATCGCTTTAGAAGTATATAGATGGTCAACGGGAAGCTACCTGGAATGTCAGGACTTTTGGAGAATCAGCGGAATCGAACGAGACGTTTACTTATTCGCACAATTACCCTTGCATCTTCGGGATTTCTCAATCCGTCAAGATCTGGACAGCACGTACAAGAACGGACTTTTCGGACTAGATTTATTCATGGAAAACACCAATCCCCGGCAACCGGGACAGGTCACCGTGTTCTATCAACTGGAAAACACCTCGGGAACACGAGTGGCAGAAGGGACACAAACCATTAAAATAGATTCTGCAACAACGGTTCATTTCGAGGCGAAAATTCCACAAGTTGCCCCGTGGACGGCAGAAACTCCAAACTTGTACCAATTATTTATCCGGATCGAACAACCGGGGAAAACCACCGAAGTCATTCCTTTCCGGGTTGGTTTCCGAAAACTGGAAATCCGGGGTAACCAATTCCTAGTAAACGGTCGTGCCGTACTGATTAAGGGCGTGAATTACCACGAACACGACGAGCACACGGGCCACGTTCTCAGTGAGGCGCACATGCGTAAAGATTTCGAAAACATGAAACGTCACAATATTAACGCCATACGCTGTTGCCATTATCCCCAACAAAGACGCTTTTACGAACTTTGTGATGAATACGGATTTTACGTATGCAATGAAGCGAACATAGAATCCCACGGTATGGGATACGATCTTCGCAAGGGAAGAACGTTAGGAAATAATCCGAACTGGCTGAATGCCCACATGGACCGGACCATGAATATGTACGAAACCGGGAAAAATTATCCCTGTATTACATTCTGGTCCTTAGGAAATGAAGCCGGGAACGGGTATAATTTTTACATAACTTATAACTGGCTAAAATCCAAGGACACGACACGTCCCGTACAGTACGAGAGAGCCCTGCTTGAATGGAACACGGACATCTACTGTCCGCAATACCCGGGTGCAAACACGCTGGAAAAATGGGGTAACACCCAAACAGACCGCCCTTACATTATGTCAGAATACGCCCATGCCATGGGAAACAGCACCGGAAATTTCATGGATCTCTGGGATGCAATCTATCGCTACCCCAATTTACAAGGCGGGTTCATCTGGGATTGGATTGACCAAGGCATCCTTGTGAAAGACGAAACGGGAACCCCGTTCTGGGCTTATGGTGGAGATTTCGGAGAAAACTCCCCGTCAGACGGGAATTTTTTGTGTAACGGAGTGGTTGGTCCCGACCGGGAACCGCATCCCGGTTTAACCGAGATAAAAAAAGCCTACCAGTACGTGTGGTTTCAGCCCGTTGACCTAAGAAAAGGAATCATCCGAGTAGAAAATCGATACGATTTCACGAACTTGAATCAATACACGATCGAGTACACGATACAGGCAAACACGGAAACCGTGCAGTCCGGAATCCTTCCCACGCAGCATCTCGCCCCCGGGACAAACAAACAACTCACGATTCCACTCAGAAACGTAAAGAATAAACCCGGAACAGAGTATTTCCTAAATCTCTACGTGAAGTCCAAGCAAGCGAATCTCTCCGTCCCAGCCGGCTACATCGTGGCCTCGGAACAATTCAGATTACCGGATTACACCCCGGCACCCGTGTTCCGTCCTACCCCCGAAAAAACGCTGACCATGGAAGAAAACGGACCGGACATTCATATATCCGGCTCGAATATCGACTTCGTATTCAACAAGCAAAAAGGATACGTGACGTCCTACCGGACCAATGGCGTTCAATATATTGCTGAAGATTTCGGGTTCCAACCCAACTTCTGGCGAGGTCCCACGGATAACGACTATGGTAACGGGATGCCGAATCGGCAACAAGGCTGGAAACAGGCAAGCAAAAATTTCAAGATTGCCGGAATCAGAACCTCTACTTCCGTAACAAACACGAACCTGACCATCACGTACAGACTTCAGGAAACCAACAGCAAATATCACGTGTCCTACACGTTATACCCATCAGGCATGATCCACGTGGCCTGTCACCTAGAAACTCAACCGGATGCGCCAGAACTTCCCCGAATCGGGGTACGTTTCAGGGTTCCCACGGACGTGAATCAACTGGAGTATTTCGGGCGGGGACCCGAGGAAAACTATTGTGACCGAAATAACGGAACACTTATCGGGTACTACAAAAGCACTGCCGAGCAACAATACGTTCCCTATGTACGCCCACAAGAAAACGGCCACAAAACAGAAACCCGCTGGCTGGCTCTCACGGATAAAAACGGGGAGGGCCTCCTGTTCATTGCCGACTCGAACTTCATGGAGTTTAACGTTTCCCGGAACCGGATAGAAGACTTCGACTCCGAAGAATCCAACCGCCCGTATCAATGGCAAAACTTCACGAAAGACGAATCCCATGACCCGCTCATGGCGAAAAACCGAAAACCCAAACAAACGCATATCAACGACATCTTCCCTCGTAATTTCGTGGAAGTATGCATAGATCACCGCATGATGGGAGTTGCCGGGGACGATAGCTGGGGATCTCAACCTTACCCCAAATACAAGCTCCCAACAAACAAAGATTACCACTGGAGTTTCACCATCCTACCGATCAAAAACAACATGGAGATCAGCGAAAAACTAGGTTATCAATATCTACCCTAGAAGAAAGAGTGTCAAAAGTTCGTAAAGTCCCTAGACATTACGAACTTTTGACACATTCTCCTCACACGATTCTCATGATCTGCAACCAGAAAAATAGACCTCCCAGACGGCTTTTTAATCGATAAATAGCCTCCCTTTTACAAGCTCGCACGTCTTTTTCCGGAAGAGAAAGAATTTCTGCAATTTCCTTGTTATTCTTACCTTGAAAGTATAACCAAAATATCTCCCTGCAATCTTCAGGTAATTCCGTAATAGCTAAATATAACTCTTGATAAATATCTTCCCGTACCAAATTATAACCCTTTCGTCCAAATGATCACGGACAAATATAAAACATTCTTTCCAACAAACAAAACCCTATATAGTGGATAAAATTTATAGACCAATAAAGAATGTGAAGTTAATCCTAGAACGGGAAAAAGTTGAAAAAAATTAAGAGGGATCATCAAAATTTGATCATCCCCCAAATCAATAATCTCTACTGAAAATTATTTAATATTTATCCAATTCATTTAACGCAAAAGCATAAGCCCCAAAAGCAATAGCCTTGCTTGTTCCCAATTTGGTCGTGATCACTCCCATTCTCTTCACCGGATCGTACTCAATCGTTTCCGTCGTCCCCGGAACTAAAATTTGTCTAGAGGTTGGAGCTAAGAATGCAGTTAGTCCCGCCGGGTCATCCAAAAAAAAGGCTTTCATTTCCATTCGGTCTGATGGTGCACCCTCGTACATTGCTACCGTTCCGTTTAGCTCACGAATAACCGATGGCATCAAGTATTTATGGGCAGCAACAATACCTCCGCCAAGAACAACGATCCCATCCACGACAGCGTTTATTGAAGCAATCGCCTCACCAAGCACTTCTCCAGCGTGTTCGAATGTTGTGCGAGCGGAAGCCTGATCTCCTTCTAAAGTACCCTCTGCAATATCGAAAATATCTTTTGGCGTTAATTTGCGAGGATCACCAGAAAGACGAGCATATTCACGTTTGATAGCCCGGATAGAGATACCCTCTTCCACACTATAAACGGGTTCTCGTTTATCACGCAACACCCAAACTTCCGCAGCCGATCCATTGTCTCCAAGAAAAAGCTCCCCGTCACGAACCACTCCACCACCGAAACCGGTCCCTAGCGTGATCCCAATTAGATTTTTATAAACCTTACTCTTACCTGCATTCCCGAGCATACGGTTTACCTCTGGTAAAGCTCCCGCCAATGCCTCTCCGTAGGCAAACAAATCACCATCATTATTAATAAAAACCGGTATTCCGAATACATTCTTCAAAAAGGCACCAAGTGCCACACCACCACGAAAAGCTGGCAAGTTATTCAAGTCTCCAATTATCCCATTCACGTAATCAGCCGGACCAGGAAAGGCAAAACTGATAGCCACCGGATTATCCGGCAATTTCAACTTGATCGCCGAGAAACCTGTCACCAAAGTCTCCAGACATTTTTCAAGGTTATCCCCATTCGAAGGTAACACAATAGGTTCAACTATCTCTTCATTAGACTGGATTGCAGAAAACACAAAGTTCGTTCCCCCAGCATCCAACGTCATCACGATTCTTTTATCAAACTGATACATGACAAATTTATTAGTTCAAAAATCACGAGTTTAGAATTATCTCTCTGTCTTTATTCCCACAGAACAATACAAGAGGTAGAGCAAACAACCAAGGATCACCACCAGCGAACCGACCTGTGTACCGATCAAGTCCGTGCAATAACCCATCAGTGGAGGAATTACCGCTCCTCCAAAAATTCCTGTTACCATTAAGCCAGAGATCTCATTCGCTTTCCTCGGCTGAGCCTGAATTGCCATCGAGAAGAGCAACGAAAATATACTCGAACACGTGAATCCGATCAAAGCAATCGACACAAGGATCGGATATTGACCCGACACAAAAAACAAAACGACTAGTGCAGCAATTGCCACTAGGACGTTCACCCGAAAATACTTGCTACCTGACACCCGTGCTAGGAGAAACGTCCCCACAAAAGCACCAATCGTTCGGAAGGCAAAATAAACACTCGATCCGATACCAGCCTCAGCAATATCAAAGCCACAACGTTCCAGCAATAACTTCGGAGCCGCTGTATTCACTCCTACATCAACACCCACAACGAAAACGATCCCGAGGAAAAGCAACAAAATCGTCCGGTCTTTCAACAAACAGAATGTTGCTCCCCATGAAGAGGTCAACTGTCCCGAGGTTTCTTCCGGAATCGGCACAAACAATAACCAACACATCGAAAGCAAGGTCAATAAAGCAAATACCGGGAAAAGATACTGCCAATTACCTAGCATTGTCGCTGCAAATGCAGCTATAAAAGGGCCACAGAAAGATGACACCGCTTTCAACACCTGACCTGCCGTCAACGAGCTCGCCAGAACATTACCTTTCACCACATTCGTTAACAAAGGATTTAATGATACCTGCAAAATCGTATTACCAATACCCAACAGGGCAAAAGCTAGTAAGCACGTGTAAAGATCGTAATGAACAAAAGGAATAATCATACCAACCAGCGTCACCAACATACTCGCCAAAACCGTTTTCTTACGCCCAAACCAATTCATAAACATTGCGGCAGGAACTGCAAGCAACAAAAACCATAAAAAAACCATCGAAGGAAGAAAACCGGCAATAGTCTCGCTCAATCCAAAATCTGACTTCACGTAACTCGTCGATATACCCACTACGTCACAGAAACCCATGATAAAAAAACCGAACAACACGGGCAACAAGGCCTTAACACTCGTAGAATTTTCTTTCATAATTCGTTATAATTCAAAAAATGATTTTATTGTCATTTACATTTTTTCTCAGAGATGGAAGGAGGAACTGCATCATCTGAGATGCCACGTTTGTAATTCGGACGAGCACTCATCACAAAATGTAAATCCATCCCGTCTTTTATATCATTATAGGTAATATACGATTTGTTATATTTCTCTCCATTTAAATAAATCTCTTTCACATATACATTCTTCTTCGACCAATTCTTAGTTGTCACCCGAATATGTTTACCATTACTCATACACATATCTACCGCCGGTAACCCCGGAGATCCCAAATTATATACATTACTTGATGGGGCAGTGGGATAAAATCCCATTGTATTAAAAATATACCAAGCAGACATCTGACCACAATCATCATTTCCACTTAAAGATCCCGGTGTATTCCCATAAAATGTATCCATAATATAACGTAACTTCTCCTGACACTTCCATGGTTGCTTCAAATAATTGTAAAAATACAATATTTGATGACAAGGCTCATTTCCGTGCCAATAAGCACCAATACGCCCTTGAATATCATGAGCACCCGGAATATCATCGGCCATCTTCGTCACAAACATAGAATCCAAACGTACTCGCAATAACTCTTCCCCTGCCTCATTAATATACCCCTGAACATCATGAGGCACATACCAAGTGTACTGTAAAGTAAACCCTTCTGTAATATCCCCCCAGCCATTTACAGACCCTGGGCCCTGATAAGCTATCGGAGAAAATGGCGAACGCCAATTCCCCTGACTATCACGCCCACGCATATACTTTGTTTCCGGGTCTATCAGATTTTTATATGACAAAGCACGTTTCATAAAAAAATGATAATCATCCATTTTTCCCAATTTTTCCGCAACCCGAGCAATACAATAATCATCATAAGCGTATTCAAGACTCTTAGATACAGATTCCTTTTCTTTGTCAAAAGGAACCCATCCCAACTGAGTATACTCCGGCAAACAATCATAATTAGGGTTTGTAGCCGTTGTTTTCATTGCCTCGTAAGCTCGTTCATAATCAAACCCTTGCACATCTTTCATGATAGCATCAGCTATTACCGACACAGCGTGATAACCAATCATACACCAAGTCTCATTCCCGTAAAATGACCAAATAGGCAACATATGTTCCACACTCTTATCATAGTGTACCAACATCGAATTAATAATGTCCGCATTAATATCCCGCTGTACCAAATTAAACAAAGGATGTAACGCACGATAAGTATCCCACAAAGAAAATACGGTATAATTAGTAAAACCCTTCGCTTCCCCAATATTTTTATCCAACTCCCGGAACCGCCCATCAGCATCCTGGAATATAAAAGGATGTAAGAAAGTGTGATACACAGACGTATAAAACGTTTCTTTCTGTTCTTGAGAACCTTCAATTACAAATTTTGATAATTGATCTTCCCACAATTTTTCTCCCTCCACCTTCAAGGTTGCAAAATTCTTCCCTTCTAACTCTCGTATATTGTTTACTGCCCCTTGAGTACTAACACTAGAAATAGCCACTTTTATCGTAACAGTCTCCCCTTCACAAGTCGGAAATTGCATCCAAAAACGCAAGTCAGCCCCCCAAGCTTCCAAATGACTCCGGAAACGTTTTGTATTATAAACCACGGGAATTGTATCCTGCATAATCCCAAAATTCTCGAAAGGACGGGAAAATACTGCCGTAAAATACACGTGACGCTCTGGTCCCCATCCTTTCACAAGCTTATAGCCCGTTAAGGTGGAATCATTCTCCACCCGAATATTGCTCCACGGGCAACTCTGCCACAAAGTATGATTCAAATCCAACAATATAAAAGAACTATCAGAAGCCGGATAAGTGAACTGTAACATTCCACTTCGAACCCCAGAGGTCATCTCTGCTTTTACCCCATAATCCAGTAATTCGACCCCATAATAATTCGGACTTGCCCACTCCCGTTCATGGCTATAACGAGAACGATAACCCGCATCCGGATTCTCATGTGTTCCCGGGGTGAAATAAATTTTTCCTGTTCCGGGCATAAACAAAAAGTCTCCTAAATCCGGGATACCCGTTCCACTCAAATGTGTCAAACTAAAACCTAACAGAGTCGTATGATCATACTTGTACCCGGCCGCTGCATCATAATAATCAAAATCTGTATCCGGACTTATCTGGATCCCACCAAAAGGAATTTGCGAACCGGGATAAATATTCCCGTACCCGGAAGTCCCAACCAAAGGTCGCACGTAAGAAATTAAAGGTTGTTCTTGAGCATTTACCGATCGAAATGCCAATAAAACTAAAACAATAACAATATACTTCATTGTTCAACATTTAACGGTTATTATTCTCATCTGACGTCATGGAATAAGGTTTCTGATCATTGGTAAACACCCGTTTTTTATTCGGACTACTACACATCTCGAAATAGACTTCCCCTCCATTACAAATATCCCGATGCGTCAAATATGCTTTATCATACTCTTTACCATTCAATTTCACAGATTTCACGTAACGATTTTTGGCACTTACTTTTGGAGCCTTAATAACCAAATCTTTACCATTTTCAAGATGTATTACCATTTCCTTAAAATAAGGTGCTCCAAAAACATATTGGTCTGATCCCGGACAAACCGGATAGAAGCCCATAGCCGAGAAAATATACCAAGCCGACATTTGGCCGCAATCATCGTTCCCGCAAAGCCCATCAATATTATTCCGGTACATCCGATCCATGATCTCCCGTAAGCGATACTGCGTTTTCCAAGGTTGTGAAGTCCACATATACAAATACGGAATATGTTGGCTTGGCTCATTACCGTGTCCATAATTTCCCATCAATCCCTCTTGAGTAATATCTTCCGTTTTCTCGTAATATTTAGCAGGCAAATCCATGGTAAACAAAGAATCCAAACGCTCTATAAAACGTTTATCTCCTCCCATAAAAATTTTCACCCCGTTCACATCCTGAGGAACATAGAAAGAATAATTCCAAGAATTACCTTCTATGAATCCCTGCCCATGAGTATCCAACACATCAAAATTCGCTTTCCATTTTCCTACTGAATCTTTCGGACGAATAAATCCCAAATCCTCATCTACCAAATATTTATAAGCAGCCGCTCTTTTCAGATACTTGTCTGCAACCTCTTGTTTACCCATCAACCGGGCCATATTATATATCGTCCAATCATCATAACCATATTCAAGCGTTACGGAAGCAGAATTACCACTTTTATTCATCGGCACGTATCCCAACTCCATATATTCCTTCAAGCCATCCAAATAAGGGATCGTCGAATTGCTCATCACGGCTTCCAAAGCCAATTTTTCATCCATCTCTATTCCTTTCACATAAGCATCTGCCACCACGGAAACACCATGATACCCGATCATACACCAGTTTTCGTTAGCCATATGCGACCAAATCGGTAAAGCCCCGTGTACACTCTGTTGATAATGTTTCAAAAAAGAAGCAATGATATCTTTACTACGTGACGGATAAAACAAATTAAACAAAGGATGTAATGCCCGATAAGTATCCCATACCGAGAAAACCGTGTAATTTATAAAATCATCGGCATGGTGAATCTCATGATCCAACCCACGATAAGCCCCATCATGATCCATGTAAAGTGAAGGATTAATCATCGTGTGATAAAGCGAAGAATAAATATTACATGTCTGATCATAATCCCCCTCTACCTCCACAACACTTAACGCATTCTCCCACTTTTGTTCTGCCAAGTCACGCAATTGCTCAAAAGACCTCCCTGCTGTTTCCACGCGAAGATTATTCAACGCCCCACTAGCTCTCACCGGAGAAAGTGCCACTTTTACCTCTAATGGCACTCCATCCGACAAGTCAAAATCAAAATAGGCCACAACATTACGTCCTCCGATTTCCGGAAAATCCCGGTAAATATTAAATTTCCGCCACATACCGTTATAAGCCATCGGCTTCATCTCCTGATACCCATAACCCTTGATCGGTTTAGAAAAAGTTATCGCAAAATATGTATAATTTACCCTTGCCCAACCATTGGTAATTCGATAACCTGTCAATAATGTATCATTCTCCACCCGCAAATTAGCCCACAACACTTTACCGTCATAGTTATAAATGCCATGTTTCAGATCTAACAATATGTGTCCTTCACCTTTCGGGAAAGTATACTTATGCACCCCTACACGTTCGGTTGCCGTCAACTCTGCTTTTACATCATAATCTTCCAACACGACAGAATAGTATCCCGGAGACGCTTTTTCCGTGTCATGAGTGAAACGAGAACGATAACCACTATCCGGATCCTCTGCTGTACCGGGATTAAACTTCACGTCACCCGTTATCGGCATTATCAGAATATCTCCCAAATCAGAATGCCCGGTACCATTAAAATGAGTATGACTAAATCCCACGATAGAACTATCACGATGTTGATAACCGGCACAATACTCGTAAGCCCGAGGCTGATACGTCCCATTCACATTATGCGGCACCGTATCCGTATCCGGACTTAACTGCACCAATCCATGAGGGACACAAGCTCCCGGGAAAGTATGTCCCATACCATTCGTCCCGATCATTGGATCCACGTAGTTGATCTTTTTCTGTCCGATTGCCGACAACCCGCACATCAATAATACCACGATAAGTAACTTCCTATTCATCTGTCAAAATTTTCAATTTTGCTTATTATTATTCTTGTAAAAGTCCAAACAAAGCTTGATTATCTTTTTCGTTTCACAATCTTCCATTTGCACATACAATTTTTCACCCACAGCAATCCAGCGTTCCTTATCCTCCGGGGTTCCTTCTTTCATGATACGATCATAAAAATGAATATAGGGAACTTCCAACGCTTTAATCTTGAAAAATTCATTCTCGCAAACAAATACTAAAGAAGTCAAATTCTTCATCTCGCCCCGTGCAATCTTCACATAAGACTGCAGGTCTCCGTTATTAGGTAATTTTAGAGCATCAATTTCACGTCCTAGAGCTTTCAATTGTCGCTCGGTCATGATTTCTTCTTTCTTGAATATTCTCATCAAACGTTCCATATATCGTTTTTCCACCTCTTTAGAAACTTCCTCTTTGCCTATTGACTTGCAAAAATATGTATAATTTTTCAATAAATACTTCTCAATATTAGATCCTGCAGGAGACAAATTCTGATTTGTAAAAAGAAACCAATAGTCTTTGCTCATTTTTTCTTTATCACTCAATTGGTCCATCAATTCTCCGGCAACAACAGTCTCCAACGGATCATAAAAACGAATCAAAGTCTTCAGATATTTCAGCAGAAACTCTTTACCACGCTCTCCAGCTTGATAGCTCGCCTCCATTGCACCGGAGGCTTTGGAGGCATCAAAAGCCTCCTCTACACCCCGAATAATTCCATCAGCATCACGTCCGCCTACCAATTTATGAACAAGCGTTCCATCCGTACGCAAGACCAGAAAAGTAGGATAAGCTCGCACTCCAAAGCGTTTACCCAATTCAGGCCCTTCCCCCTTTTCCATGTCATATTTCACACAAACAAATTTCGAATTAAAATAATCTCCAACCTTCTCTTGAGGAAAAATATGTTCTGTCATGTTCCGACAAGGACCACACCAAGAAGTATAACAATCCACAAACACCAGCTTATTCTCTGCCTGGGCTTTATCCAATGCCTCCTTAAAGCTCAAATGCTCAAAATTCACTCCATCCTGGGTAAATCCCACTATCCCCCAGCACAATAATATCACGAAAAGAAATATCTTTCTCATCACTATCAACTTTACAATCATTTTACAATTATAGCAACGCTCTCCAACTCATATTCTTCACTTTCGTCAATCCTTTCCAAACTGCCTTCGGATCTGATTTTAACTCTACTTTATCCGGATTATTTCCCACATAATATTTTCGTAAAGAACCACCCTCTATTGCACTATATGTCGCAATATACAAAGCATCTTTCATAGGTTCCATGGTCAAATCAAACTTCAACATGGTAATCTCATCCGTTGTTTCCAAAGGGATCATATCCACACGCTCATTACCTATATCATAATTATAAGCATACAACGTGTTATTCTTCACGTAAAATAACACAGAACGAGTAGACGAGAAAGCGTAAAAATCAGCACTTAATACATCAGTTGCTACACTTGAAGAAATTCGATAACAATTCTTTGCTTCCAAATTATTCACATAGAATTTATAAATAAAAGCATTCGTTCCATCCCCCATAAGAGCAAACGAATTTCCATCAGAAACCCATGCCTTTGCTTCATTCCAAGTATTCTCTCCATAGATCAACTTACGCCCTGTTTCCTTTTGATCCCAAACAAATGCGTCCGAAATCTTCGGTACAATCGTATCGGAATAAGGATTCAAATACCCCTCAACCTTATAGAAACGATCAGTTTCTTCTGAATACCATATAAACTTTTTTAACGATTGAATACTATAAAAAAGATACTTGCTTGCAGGAATATACTTACTCAAGTCATCCTGTAAACAATTCAACGGGAAAGAATAAGTCCCATATGTTAGCATGTTCAGACCCGTATAGAACAAATAGCCATTATTACAAACAACGATTCTATTACCTTCAACTTTACCATTAATATCCCTTTGCTCTGGAGCGATTGCAATAGGCATCATCGGTTCGCCATAATCCTCTAATAAAAAATTCTGGAACACGTCCGATTCAGTCCCTTGTAACGTCTGCCGATCCAAATAATATGATCCGGATTCAGAAAGCACCCATACTTGTCTATATTCTTCCCCTTGATTTCCTGTATGGAAAAAAGAAATAGGCCCTTTGAGGGCTGGTAATCCACTAGTTGCCAATACATTTTTAATTACCACGGTATCTAAACCTGACATAGAAATCATTTGCGCATCAGCATAACCATTCACATCCTCTCCTATCAACATGATTCCCCGGGAATAAGGAGTTCCTACTATTACCGTAAATTTTTTCTTCCAATGCACATCTGTTTTTTTATCCCAAATTTTTAAATACAAATCATACGTATTAGGTGCCAAAGAGATAAAATAATTTAACACTCGCTCCGTAGAAATTGTATCTTTTTGATTACTCGTATTTATAGGAGATATTATCCACGCATACTGAAAACGACTTGCGTCTGTTTTATCTCCTGTCGACATTTCAACAAGAGCATCTATTTTCAAGGTATCGATATTTAATAAAACGTTATATGTCGTATTAACATCTCCAAATGTTATCTCATTTATATCATGATAATCATAATTACCCTTGTCATCATAACATGAAACTACACTTAAAAGTATAATTCCCAACCATATATATATAAATTGTTTCATCGTTTCTATATTTTATCACAATCAAACTTCTTATTTATTCCCTTCCGGATAGGAACCTTGCCCATATACACACCCCTTCACCCACATCAACTGTCCATTATCCTCTAATATAGGACTACCATCGTGATAGGCTTTATTCAACACTTCTGAAAATTTCCTTGAAATAACCGTCTGTTGCAAATAAGTTATCTTTTTGTCATTTTGGAAATCGTCATAAGTATATCCAAAGTATTGACATATTAGATTCAATTTCTTAGGCGTAAAAGTTCCAAATTCAAAAGCAGACCATTGTTTCGGTTTAGGCATAATATCAGTCATACAAATTTTATGCATCGTCGCATCGAAAGAATCATAAACCACACTACCATTTGTGAATTTGTCCATCTTATCAAACTCATCAAAAGTCAATGAGAAATAATCATTTGCAACCAGCTTCAACCCTAAAGTCACCGTATCTGTTTGCATTTCAGGTTGACGATAAAGTAAAACAGGAATATAAGCGTAACTACTATTTGCTTCCACAACATATTCATCCGCTAATGCTCGATAATGAACTCCTTCTCTTGCTGTCGTACTATCCGGGTTTACCACAACTTTAAAAGGACGCGGGTAATCTTTTTCCTCTCCGGTAATCATCACTTTAATCTTAACGGTCAACGTATCTTCTAAAATATTCCCGAATTCTGCCAAAGAATAAGGCATATAAGGCCAATCCTTTTCCGAACCCCATGAATGACCATCTTGCACGGCAAAATAAATGGCTTCCTCTCCCTTGTATGACATCAAATCCCGCTCACAGGCGACACAAGAGAAAAACAGTATCCATATATATATCAATCTTTTCATAATCCATCGTTTTTAATTCAATCTCATATTAATCTCACTATCCGGAAGTGGCACAACATAATTATTCATGTTCATATTTATCGTCTGACTTTCCGAATCTTTTTCCCATTTCCCATTCGGAATTTTTTGCATAGCTTTACGCTTGTAAAAGAAAAACATTTGGCCTTCGCCCAAAAACTCCCGACGACACTCTTTCGTAATTTCATCCATTAAAGTAGTTTCCGTCGCGGTAGAACTGGGACAATTTCGGTTGTTTCGTACCTTATCCAAATACCCCTTTGCCATTTCAAAATTACCAGAACATTCGGCAGCCAATAAATAGATTTCACTCAAACGAATTAAAGGCACCATTTTGTTGAACTTGCTCGCATTACCCCCTGATACATCTTCGTATTTCCGGTGATAATTAATTTCTGTTCCCGCATTACTATATTTTGCCCAGATTGCATAGCGATAATCATTCTCGGAAGCATAAAAAGAATATTCCCTTCCCATCTCCAAACGCCTGGAACTAAAAGTATATATTTGATCTACGGTCGGAATAAACAATTTGTCTTGTATCTCCGTTCCCCGGTAAGAATCATAAAGAGAAAATATCACTTCTGTGGAAAACACCCGATCAGGCACAGAAGGATCAACGGCTGCAGAATGTTCCACGAAAGGAAAAATCTCAGCTCCCTCTACTTGTACTTCCCTCAAAATTTCTTCTGCAACAATCAAAGCATTCCTTCCATCATGTCCCCATGCATACGCCCGGGCTAACAAAGCTTTCACTGCATAATAGTTCATCCTATATTGACGATAATACAAAGAATTATCTCCCCCATCATTATTTGATTCGTTACGCACACCTTCCGTTAAAATTGGATCTACACTCTTCAACAAATCCAAAGCCACTTTCAAATCCTCGATCACAAAATTCAGAATCTCTTCAGCAGAAAGTAAGGGAGAAATTTCCGAATCGGAATTCGTCACGTACGGGATACTTTTTTCCGTTTTAGAAGCATCATCATAAACAGGACCGAACAAACGCAACATATCCAGATGTAACATGGCTCTCAAAGCAATTGCCTCACCTTTGTACAAACCGTAATAAACATCAGACAACACCTCTCTTTTAGCATCACATTTCTCGATAATTATATTACAATTCACAATCAAAGCATAAGCCTTCTCCCAAGCACTTTGGAAAATTGCCTTTATTTCATCCTCCTCGTAACGATAGGCTCCCACCATCGAATTCATATCACTACCGCTACCATAAGTATAATACTGCGCCATAAAATCAATTATCCCAGCACTTAAAGTCCGCCCATAAAGAGCCCGATCAGTCAACCCGACATACACCCCGTTAATCGCTTTCTCGAATCCCTGCCTATCTTCAAAAAGCATACCTTCAGACAGACGATCGGATGGTTTTATATCAATCCATGAACTGCAAGAACAAAAAGCCAACAAACACAAAAGCCAGCAATGTTTTATTTTCGTTTTCATATCTTTATCTATTAATTATTTACATCTAGAAAGTCACTCCTAATGAAAATGATACAGAACGGGCGAAAGGATAGCTCAATCCTCGTTCATTCTTCACCGTAGAAACACGGAAAATATCATTCATGTAAGCTCTAAACGACATGGAAGAAGCCCCAATACGACTTAACCACTTTCCCGTACTCTCGTATCCCAACGAAATAGATTCCCCGGACAACACGTTATTATCTTCCACAAAACGAGAAGAAATCGGCGTTACTTCACTATCAGCAATCGACTTGAATTTTGCCTTATCTCCGGGTTGTTTCCAACGATCGTATAAAGCTCGCTTATCTAAATTTTCCCATTTCTTCACACTGGAAAGATTCTCTACTTTATCATAAAGTGTCTGCATAAAAATCTGTCCACCTAAACGATAACGCAAATTAATGGAAGCTGAAAATCCCTTGTAATAGAAAGATGTACCGATCACTCCCTCTACATCCGGATCACTATTTCCAACAACCATCTCATCATCATAATCATGCACGAAAGTTTGTTTACCTTCCTTCGTCAAGAAAATTTCCCGACCGGTTGCCGGATCAATTCCGCAAGACCTCACGGCCCACAAATCGGAAGGACTCCCCCCGTCATAATAGCGGGTTAAATTACGATTACGGTTATCCAGATTGTATTTGGTCAAAACATCACTAACATTCCGGTATTCCGAAGTTTGGTGACGCATATTCGCATTCACGGACCAAAACATATCATCTCTACGTATAATAGAATAATTCAACGTCACGTTTACACCTTGTGTGATTTGCTTACCCACATTGCGAGGAATCGTCGTCGCACCCGTAGAAGAAGGAGTTCCGATATGTACTAACAATGGATCGGTCTTCTTATTAAAGTAATCAAAGTTCACTCTTAAACGATTGTCAACAATAACGAGATCAAAACCGATATTACGATCCAGCGTCTTTTGCCATTCTAATCCCCGATTTCCCAAGTTGGAAACGATTGCACTAGAACCGAAAATATTCATATTATTCGTGTTATAGCTATAGACTCGGGTAGAAATATAATCATTAAAATTCTGATTTCCAGGATTACCAATAGAAGCACGCAATTTGAGTAAGCTAATACCCGATACACTTTCAAAGAAAGCCTCATTGTGAATATTCCACCCCAATCCAACAGACCAAGTATTCGTGAATTGTTTATCTGACCCGAACACGGAAGAACCATCTGCCCGGTAATTTAAATCCAATAAATAACGATCATCATAAGAATAACCGAAATTCAAATAATAACTCAACGCACGATTCTTGGAATCCATATAAGTTGCCTTTCCGTCCTCTTGATAACCCAAAGCAAAGGCCGGATTAGAAAACTCATCATCGATAAAACCTTGCACCTTATACCCGCTTTTATCCGAACCGTTTTGGCTTAAACGCATACCACCAACAGTGTTGATCATGTGTTTCTCGTTAATCAACTTCCCGTAAGTCACACTAAAATCCCCATCGTAATTCAGAACTTTAGTATTTGTCTCCTCGTAACTTCCCCGATCAGCATTATCACTCTTGGAAGCAAATTCCGTGTTAAACGGTGATCTGAACTTTTTCATCTGTTCATTCGATTTTGTCAATCCGAATCGTCCTCGAATCCTCAACTCGTCTATTACCCTCCAATCTACTTCAAAATTATTCGTGAAACCCGTTGATTCCGTTTCATCAAAATTAGTCTGTCTCATATCAAATAACGGACTATAATAAGTAGTAGAATAATTAGAGAACAATACCTTTTTCAACTCCCCATTTTCATCATATTTACGAAAATAAGGATTCGCTTTAGCAAATTCAGAAAACGCCACCGGTTCCCGGTCAGCTTTTGAATAATCAATATTCAGATTATTCGTGAAAGACAATCTTCCTTTCCGATAAATTAAACGAATATTCCCATTCATCACCTCTCGATCGGAGCCTTTCATAACTCCTTGTGTATTACCGTAACTTACCCCAACACCGTAACGAAAAACGTCATCACCTCCCTCGATAGAAAGAGTATGTCTATGAGTTACTGCAAAACGTAATGGCTCATTCATCCAATAAGTATCAACCCCTCTGGCAACCTCTTTCATCAAATCATTATAGATCTGCTCCTGTTCCTCATCTAAGATATTACCATTATCATCTATTAAACGATAACACCCGGCCAAACGTTCAAATGTCAACTTCTCGTAAGAATTCATCAAATTATAATCTGACAAATCAGCAAAAGAAAGTTGCATATTCCCGTTATACGTTAATCTTAAGGAACCCGCTTGCGGTAATTTCGTCTCAACCACCACCACCCCATTAGCCGCTTTAGAACCATAAATAGCCGTAGCCGCAGCGTCTTTTAATATCGTGATACTCTGCACCCGATCCATACTCAAATCACTAATTGTCTGTAATGTTGTTTCGAAACCATCCAAAATAAACAATGGTTGATTCGGGTCAGTCTCATACTCATCCGTCAATCCCACGATACTACTCTTTCCACGAATTTCAATATCAGGCAAATGATTCGGATCTGAACCAAATTCATTATTTTCCATAATAGCAAAGGCCGGATCCAAAGTTTTCAAACTTTGTAACACACTCTGATTACCAACCATTTTCAGATCTTTAGAGTTAAATGTCGTTGAAGATCCTGTGAAACTTTCTTTCTTACGAGTGTAAATACCCGTGATAACCACTTCATCCACTACCTTTACATTTTCCTTAAGTACCACGTTTATCGTATCCTGACCCGCATATTTTACTTCCATTGTTTCCATCCCGACAAAAGAAAATAAGATGGCTAAATCTTTCACTTCTGGAAGTTTCAATACATATCTCCCGTCAGCATCCGTGGCTGTACCGATTGTTAAACCTTTCACAACAACCGTAACACCTGGCATAGGCTGCTTTTTCTCATCGGTAACCTGACCGGTAATTTTAATTTCTTTTTTCTGTTGGGACATAACAAGCTTACGAACAATAACAATCTTATCTACAATCTCGTAGCCAAACCCATTCTGACATAATACTTGATCTAAAATTTGTTTCAAGGTTACATCTTTCAATTCTACGTTTTTCACTTTAGAATTTCCCAAACTCTCTCTACGATACACAAACTCGTAATCCGTATTCGCTTTCAAGTATTCCAAAACATTTTCAAGCATCTCGTCACGGAATACCACATCCATTTTTTGTTCTTGCGAGTAACTCATGGCACTTACAGAAGTAAATGCAACAAGCAAAATAAAAACTTTCAATGTCATAACTAACAGAATTTTTCGCAATCTTCTCACAAGAAGACTACAAGTCATACTCTTTTTTTTCATACATTTGTAAAGTATTACATTAAACATTCATCTGCGACCAACAGATGTTTGATAAAGGGGGAATCGACCAAATTCCCCTTTTTTATTTATTGATAAACAGTTACTATTTGATTTTTCACGTTAAACTTTACCTCACCCGTTTTCTCCAATATATTCAATACCGACTCGAAAGAAGCATAACGAGGAATCTTTCCTTTAAATGTAGCCTCTTTCAAAGACATATTTTGATAAAAAACCGTGAAATCATACCAACGAGCCAGTTTCGACATGATCTCCTCCAAGGTGTGATTCTCCAACACGAACATCCCGTTCCTCCAACTTATTACCTCCGCCACGTTAACTTTCCGAGTGTACATTTTTTCGTCATTTACCACGGATTGCATCCCCGGATCAAGAATCACGGTCTGCCCATCAGTATCCACTTTCACTTTCCCACTGACCAAAGTGGTATACGTGTTTTTCTCTTCCGGATAGGCATCCACGTTAAATTCAGTTCCCAACACCTCCACAGTTTGTTTCTCCACGACAACCCGGAAAGGTCTCGTCTCATCTCTCGTCACTTCAAAATATCCCTCACCCTCTAACTCCACTTCCCGTTTATCACTTCCAAAAGTAACCGGATATTTCAATTTAGAATCAGCATTCAACCAAACCCTAGTTCCATCAGACAAAATCAAGTCAAATTCGGAACCCTTAGGGACTTCGATGGTATTATAGGCTAATTGCATATGTTGCGGGAAACCTAAATCTTCTGCCGAATAGGACAACGTTGATTCCCCGGCTTTCTTTACTAAAACTCCAGCCTCTTCAAAATTCCCCTTCAAACTATCCAACAACATTGTCGTCCCATTATCTAACCTTAACACGGGACGCTGTGGTTTCATCAAAGCAATTGCAACCTGTTCCTTTACAGTTTTTTCTGTTTCTCTATCGAACAAATATAAGCTACTCAACACGACCATAACAAATACTGCCGCCACACTTCCCCAACGTAGAACCCGTAATCTCAACTTCTTCTTACGTTGGAACTGTACTCGCTTTTCCATATCCAACAATGCCTTTCGACGGCCTATTCTTTGGTAACTTTTAAAACTGGCCTCTAGAAATTCTCCATCTTGCCAACGATCATACAACAACTTATTTTCCGAAGAAGCTTCTCTCCATTCTTCCAATTCCCGAAGTTCCTTCTCGGAAAGTTGTCCGACCCGCTGTCGGGCAAGTAATCCGGCTATTCGAAACCATTTTTCACTCCCACACATCATCATACGGTTATTTTTTTAAATTTCCCCTATAACGCAACACCCCTCAAAAGGGGCAATAAAAAATTGAAGTTTTTTCAAAATAATTTCTACAAGCCTGAAAATAAGAACAAAAATAAAGAAGGCTCTAGTTTTTTGCGCAAGAAATCTAAGGCACTCGCCTTGTATTTTTTCACCGAACTATCGGATAAACCCAGTTTTTCCGCAATCTCCACATTCTTTAACCCTTCCATAAAGCTCATTTCAAAAACAATTTTTGCTTTCTCCGGCAACTCCTCGATGGCACTATACAACAATGTCTGAGCCTCTTGATCAATGACCGAATTGGCAAAACAAGATGCATCCTCTAACTCCCGGACGTATCGCTCCCGGGCTGAATTTTTCCGGTGAATACTGATGATATCATTTTTGATCGCCATATAAAGAAAAGCCTTGAACGTGTACACGGAATCAAACTTATTCCTTCTTTCCCAAGCACTAAAAATGGCATTTTGCACACAATCCTCTGCTAGAAACTCGCTTTCCTCTCCCAAATACTTGATGGCATACAAGATTAATCCCGGATAAACATTCCGGTACAGTAAATCCAGCTTCCCTTTCTGAAAATCAATTAATATCTGGGCATTCCAATTCACTCGTCAAGTTTTACCGTGTAAACTTACATAAAAATATTCGATTTCTCACATCACTTCTATAAAGAGAAACAAGAATAGTAATTGGAGTAATATTTATTGACTGATTATTTTGTAACTTACAAAACAATCAGTCGCATCATTTTCATTTAAACCAATCCCGTTTCAACCATGCCTCGAATAAAGGATCCTGAAACGTAATTTCATTACCTTGCAAATCAATCACTTCCCGTTCCATGAGAGCCTGCTTTATTCTAACCACGTTTCCAGAAGTACCAATCCGATAAGCCTGTAATGTTTGTTTTGAACTTAATTGTTTCTCCCCTGCTATTAGTGCCTTCAAAAAACCAAGTTGGGCATTACTAAACGTTTCCATACTATTCAGAAAAAGTAAACTTAACTGATCAATCAATCCATTATACGCCTCCTTAACAATAGATGGCACCACTAATTTCTCTGTCCTAAGCCACACCTGTTGAGCTAGTTGCTGTACATAATACGGATGATTGTCCACCAATTCCACCAATAATTGAACTTCATCCCGTTCAATGACCTTATTAGCCATCTGAAATTTTTGCCGGATAAACGGGATCCATTCTTCCGTTTCTATTTTTTGAAGAAACATTAAGTCCCCAAATTTATAAAAGGGCATAGAAACATTCGCAAACACATCCATCAGCATGTGCCGCTTACTACCAAACAAACAATAAGCGACATGTGAATGCCGCTGCCAATGTGCCCTTAACTTCTTTTGAAACACCAAAGAATTCCCGAAATTAGCCACGTTCTGAAATTCATCAATACAAATAATTAAACGAATATTTTTAGATACAGCCAAAGCCTCTGCCAAGTCTAAAATATCATCCGGATTACGTTTCAATTCCTCCAAACCAATCCCAAAGGATAATTCACTCTCCACATCAGCCGTAAAAGAAATCCGGGGAATCAAGCGAGCAAGGAAGTTTTTGGCATTTACCGCTATTTCTTCCCACTTAGAAGATACTGATGTTAAAACTTCTTTCGCTAGTAACGTATAAAACTCTTCCTCTTCCCTCACATTAAAAAGATCAATCATGCATAATTTCACATTTTCTTCAGACATTAAGAGTTGTTTAGCTGCATGTATCACTAACGATGATTTTCCCCAACGACGAGGAGAAATAATAATCGTGTTTGTCAAACTTCTGAAATTCTGTAGCAAACGTTCTGTTTCCACTCGTCGATCAGTGAAATTTTGATCTGTAGCTATTTTCCCAAAAACAAAAGGCGTTTCCATATCTCTTTATTCGTTTATTCCAGAACAAATATAACTGATTAATTTGTAAGTTACAAAATAGTCAGTTCAAAAAAAAATGCAATATGAATAAACGATTTAGCTGAATAACTCACGACAAATATCTCCCACCCGGGAAACAAATCTTACTTTTATATGTGCAGGGACTTTTGTCAGCGCTTTCTTGTTTCCCGCCGGAACAAATATTTGCTGGAAACCGAGTTTTTCAGCCTCTAGTACCCGTTGCTCGATACGACTCACGGCACGAATCTCTCCCGATAAACCGACTTCCCCGGCAAACACGGTATTCGTGGGGATCGGGGCATCTATATTTGAAGAAAGAACCGCCATCACAACCCCTAAATCCAAAGCCGGGTCACTTACCCGTATTCCTCCGGCAATATTCAAGAACACATCCTTCGCTGCCAACCGGAAACCCACACGTTTTTCCAACACGGCAAGCAACATATTCAACCGTCGCGTGTCAAAGCCCGTTGCAGACCGCTGAGGCGTCCCGTAAGCTGCCGTGCTAACCAAGGCCTGCACTTCCAATAAAATCGTTCTAACACCCTCCATAGTGGCAGAAACAGCGACCCCACTTAAATCCTGATCATGGTTGGATAACAACAACTCGGAAGGATTGGCCACCTGTCGCAAACCGGATTGTAACATCTCGTAGATACCAATCTCGGAAGTTGAACCGAAACGGTTCTTCATAGACCGCAGGATTCGATACATGTGTTGCTGATCTCCTTCAAATTGCAATACAGTATCCACCATGTGTTCCAGAATCTTCGGGCCGGCCAACTGACCGTCTTTCGTGATATGCCCGATCAAAATAGTCGTAATCGTATTTTCTTTCGAATAACGCAACAACACGTTGGTACACTCCCGGATTTGTGATAAACTCCCCGGAATAGCATCCACACTCTCTGTTGCCAGCGTTTGTATAGAGTCAATAATCAATAATTTCGGTTCAAGCGCACGGGAATGTTCTAGTACCGTTTCCAACGAATTTCCCGAAAGAAACAAACAATCGTCATTCTCCGCCCCCAGCCTTTGTGCCCGCATCTTAATCTGCGACACACTCTCCTCCCCGGAAACATACAACACCTTCCCACAGCGATTATGTAAGGCAAATTGCAATACTAATGTCGATTTACCGATACCCGGTTCTCCTCCCAGTAGAATCATAGACCCCGGCACGATGCCACCTCCCAACACCCGGTTCAGCTCCCCGTCCCCGGTATCCATACGCTCATCGGCATTCGCCTTCACTTCCGACAACTTCAAAGGCCGTGAGGAACTGGCCCCCACTATAGAAGCCACCCGGTTTCCTTTGGTAGAAACCTCCACCTCTTCTACAAAACTATTCCATTCCCCACAAGTAGAGCATTTTCCCACCCACTTGGACTCCTTCGCCCCACAATTCTGACAAACGTACACGGTTTTTGTTTTAGCCATACAATTGAAAATTGATAATCAAAGCACCTATTGCCGTTCCACTTCGAAGTAATTGTTTGGACAAAATAAACTCTTTTCGTTCCGCACATAAAAACTTGTACAAATTAACAACCCGTACTGCAAACCGAAAGAATTTATCTGCAACAACATTCACTTCTTTCATTTTCAATTCTCCATTTTCAATTAATCAAAGATTTCATCTGAAGAATCATAATCCGTCATTCCCTCTCTATCCGCATCCCCACAATCAAGCACATGGTTCACTCCATTCGGTTTTTGGAAATCACTTTGCGGCACAGCAAGAGATTTATCCGCATATACTTTCTGCATAAACAAAGCCCAAATCGGGAGTGCCATGCTGGCTCCCTGCCCATTCGCCAAATTCTGGAAATGGATAGAACGGTCTTCCGCTCCTACCCAAACCCCTCCGGCAAGATCAGGCGTGATCCCGATAAACCAACCGTCAGAGTGATTCTGCGTCGTTCCGGTCTTTCCCCCGATTTGATTCTTAAAACCATACCGGAAACGCAAACGACGACCCGTTCCCTCATCCACAACTCCCTGCAACAAATTCGCCATCAAGAATGCCGTGTTTTCAGTAATCACCTCTCTGGATTCCGGGTAGAAATTAGCTAGCACGTTACCATACTTATCCTCTATTTTAGTCACCATCATCGGAGCATTATATACCCCTTTATTCGCATATATCGAGAACGCCCCGACCATCTCTTTCACGGAAACCTCGGAAGATCCCAAGAAAATAGCGGGAACCGGGTCTATATAACTCGTGATCCCCATTCGATGAGCCATCTGCACGACTGCCTCCGGGGTAAATTGCTTCAATACCCAGCCGGAAATATTATTCACAGAATTTGCCAATCCCCATTTCAAAGTCACCATCTCACCTTCCCGTTTATCCGTGGAATTGCGAGGCGTCCAGGTCGTCCCGTCCGGCAAAACAAACGTCTGTTGCACGTTCAACACTTGATCACAAGGTCCCAGTCCCTCCTGCATCGCCAACGTGTAAAGAATCGGTTTGATTGTTGAACCTATCTGCCGTTTTCCGGTACTCACCATATCATATTGAAAATAACGGTAATCCGGTCCTCCCACGTATGCTTTAATATGTCCCGAAGAAGGTTCCATCGCCATGAATCCGGCCCGGAAGAATGACTTATAATGCTTTAACGAATCCAACGGGCTCATCACGGTATCCCGTACACCTTTCCAAGTGAAAACAGACATCGGAATCGCTTTATCAAAAGATTTTTTTATCTCTTGGAAACTTTTACCCGCCTTATTCATTGACCGATAACGCTCGGTACGACGAATAGAAGTGTTTAAAATATCATTGATCTCAGAAACCGTCAAATCATTCGAAAAAGGCGGATGAGCTTTTCTATTTCTCTCGGCCATAAACGCCGGTTGCAACGTACCACCCAGATGCTCCGTCACGGCCTCTTCCGCATATTTCTGCATACGGGAATCCAACGTCGTATAAATTTTTAACCCGTCCGTGTAGATATTATAATACGAACCGTCTGATTTCAGATTCTTGTTGCACCACCCGTACAGTGGATTCGTTTCCCACGCCAAAGAATCTACCGCATACTGGTCCTTACTCCACTTGCTATAATTCTTTTTATCCGGTTTGGATGCTGTCATGTATAACCGCAAATATTCCCGGAAATAGGTCGCAATTCCCTCTTTATGATCCTCCTTATGGAAGTCCAATCCCAAAGGCAGCCCCCTCAATGAATCAAATTCAATCTGTGAAATCTTGTCATATTTCAACATCTGCCCCAACACCACGTTCCGGCGTCCTAACGTCTTCTCCGGCCTCCGTACCGGGTTGAAAAGCGAAGGATTCTTGGCCATTCCCACCAACATGGCGGCTTGTTCCACCTTCAAAGAATCGGGCGTTGTCGAGAAATAAATATTAGCGGCAGAATTAATACCGACCGCCAAGTTCAAGAAGTCAAACTTATTAAGATACATCGTGATAATCTCTTCCTTCGTGTAGCTCTTCTCCAACTTCACCGCAATCACCCATTCCCGGAACTTACGCATGGCCAACTCCATGAAGTTCTGGTTCGCCTCCCGCGGGAACAACATTTTCGCCAACTGTTGCGTGATCGTACTACCACCTCCGGCAGAAGAATTTCCGGTCAACATACCTTGTGCCACCCGGAACAACCCCCGCACGTCAATACCGCTATGATCATAGAAACGTACGTCCTCCGTGGCAATCAACGCATCAATAACACTTTGGGGTATATCCTTATAGTCCATATACCGACGGTTCTCACTCCCCTCGAAATACTTTCCTAAAATCTTTCCGTCCTCGGAATAAATCTCCGTGGCAAATTTATTCTTGGGGTTCTCTAACTCCTCGAATGTGGGCATAAAACCTAATTTACCTGCCGAAACGAGATAAAAAAAGAAAAATACTCCCGCAACAAAAACAATAAACAGCCCCCAGAAAATGGCAAAATCTTTCCAATATCTTTTAAACATCACTTCTCGTTTTTATTTTAGCTTACAAAGTTAGAAAATTAAATTTATATCTCTACCAATCAAGAATAATCTCTCTTTGCACTTCCATAAAAACGATCAAAACTTCTTGACATTCTGAATACCGATAGGATATCGTCTGTCACTCATCTTCTTATATTTAATCTAATAGATAGCATATGTTTCACGAAATACAAAGCTTGAAAAACAAATGAAATACTCTATTAAACGGGAAGCATTTTCCTTTCATTCTCCAATCAAAGACACCCCTGAACGTCTTTGAAACGTCTTTGATTCGAAAGTGATACGTGTTTAATCCCTAAGTACACCCTATATTCAACGGATAATGCACGAATCCTATACAGATAACTAACTAATCTACACTTCATTCATTAAATTTGTAGAGGGTGTCTCAAATTTGGTTTTGAGACACCCTCTTAAAGCACGCACCTAATCTAACAAATATCTCGTTAAATTCTATTTATTCTTTTTTAGCAATTCTCCTATTTTCTCTCTTAATATATCTCCACTCAATCCTTTATCTACAATCATATTATCCTCATCCAAAATATAAGTGAAAGGGATTGTCTGTAAACAATAAGACTGTATCATTTCAGTATATTTTCCATCAAAATTAGTAATATGTTTCCATTCCGTTATACTATTCTCCATAATAGCTTTTCTCCACATAGCCTATCTCTTCTTAACCCTTACACAGGGACACTAACGCAACACCAATTCCACACAAACATAACACATACACTTCCCGATATTGATGTTGTGTACTTGCTATGTATATGCTATGTTCATGCTCTAGGGAAAGGGTAGCCCAACCATAAAGAAAGGAGGGACTAGGGAGCTAGTTCTAGACAATTACGTTCATTCACTCCAAAACCTCAATCTTAACCTTTACATCATTAGCAGTACATCCATCCGTTTTGAATTCTATGATCATCCCAGTATGAGTCCACATCGTCTGGAAATCCCGATCTTTCAGTTCTCCTGCTTTTAATGGAAACGAGCGACGGGAACGAATCCCACTAGTTTCACCGTCCTCTCTTATGGTCAAAATAGCATCACAATCCAAGGTACCTTTTACCGTGATATGTAACCTTTGAGGAGTTTCTGTTTCCGTGTTATAGACGAAAGTGGCTAATTGCTTATTATTAATAGTAAACGTCTGTTCCTCAACAACTCCACCGGATGATTGCATCCACATGACAACTCCCAATACCAACATGATTAAAATCGCAAAAACATATAGAATTCTTTTCAATTTCTTACTCGTCATAAGTACCTATTTTTGTTATCAATGATTATTACAAAACTAGCAATTTAAGGTCAAATACCCAAAAAATAATTATTACCTCGCAAAACTGCAAGATGCAACTTGCAGTTTTATTTAATTATTGCTTGTTATATCATGCAATTTTTATTAGATTTGCAGAAATGACCTGAAAAACATCAATATATGGAAAATCTATTTAGAACATTTAGATTACTTTTGAACAACACCACAACAGATTTCATACGTTATCTACACGATCAAATTTCATGGAACAGCCGTCTGGTAGCTATACTTGGAGCAAGAGGAGTCGGCAAAACCACCTTGCTATTACAACATATAAAACTCCATGATAACATTAATGAAACTCTTTTTGTCACGGCAGATGACCTCTATTTTTCTACAAATACACTTTACGATCTTGCACTGAAATTTTATCAGCAAGGGGGAAAAAAGTTATATATTGACGAAATCCATAAATATCAAGCATGGTCCAGAGAGATTAAAAATATATATGATCAAATTCCCGAACTAAACGTAATATACACGGGTTCTTCTATTCTTGATCTGGAACAAGGAGGAGCCGATCTCAGCCGTCGCAAATTAGAATATCACATGACAGGATTGTCATTCAGGGAATATCTGAATATAGCCAAAAATATAAAATTACCCTTACATTCATTCGAAGACATATTATCTAATAAAATACAATTCCCATACGATAAGGAACGCCCATTACAATTATTTAAAGAGTACTTACAACAGGGTTATTACCCGTTTTTTAAAGAAGACGGTTATTACATTCGTTTGAAAAGTGTTTTAAATCAAACACTTGAAAATGATATTCCCCATTTCGCACAAATGAATATTTCCACGGCACAAAAGCTAAAAAGATTACTATATATCGTGGCACAAAGTGTTCCCTTTAAACCGAATTTCTCGAAACTTTCAAGAGATTTAGATGTGAACCGTAATTTTGTACCCGACTTGATGTTCTATCTCGAAAAAGCAGGAGTAATCAACCAATTACGAAATGATACCAAAGGAATAAAACTACTTGGTAAAGTGGACAAAGTGTATCTTAATAATACAAATCTTGCATACGCCATTTCAGACACTATACCAGATATTGGAAACGTGAGGGAAACGGTGTTCTTTTCTTTGATGCGAACCACCCAAGAAGTCACCACATCATCCGTTGCAGATTTCAATATTGGTAAATATACCTTTGAAATTGGCGGCAAAAATAAAGCACAAAAGCAAATTGAAGGAATAGAAAATGCTTATGTCGTAAAAGATGATATCGAATACGGATACAAAAACATTATTCCTCTTTGGGCATTCGGATTAACCTACTGAAAAAACTAAAAGATAAAAGTTGGAGGAATGCTTTCATCAGCTTTTAACTTTTAGTTTTTATCTTTCATCTTCCTAGTATTCATCCCAACTCTTAATCGCAATCTCGGTAGGGTCTACCTTGCAAATAGCATAGATGAAAGCACTGGCCAAACGGGCATTCGTGATCAACGGGATGTTGTAATCCACGGCAGCACGACGGATTTTATAGCCATTATCCAGTTCCCGCTTCGTGTGATTTTTCGGGATATTAATAACCAGATCTATCTTCCGATCATGTAAATATTCCATGATATTTGGTTCCTTATCTTCATCCGGCCAGTAAAGGATTTGAGTATCAATTCCATTCTCTTTAAAAAATTTAGCCGTTCCTGCCGTGCTGTAAATATTATACCCTTTTTCGATCAGCATCCGGGTAGAGTTCAGCAACTCTACTTTGGAACGAGTCGGACCGGAAGAAATCAAAATGTTCTTCTTCGGGATACGATGGCCGACAGAAAGCATACTTTTCAATATGGCCTCGTAATAATTCTCCCCTATACAGCCTACTTCTCCCGTGGATGCCATATCCACTCCCAACACAGGATCAGCCTTCAAAAGCCGGGCAAAAGAGAATTGTGAGGCCTTCACTCCCACGTAATCCAGATCAAATACCGATTTATTCAAGGATTCAACTTTCTCGCCCAACATAATTCGAGTGGCCATATCGATAAAGTTATATTTCAATACTTTCGACACGAAGGGGAAACTTCTCGATGCCCGCAAATTACACTCGATGACCTTTATATCATTGTCTTTCGCCAAAAACTGCATATTAAACGGACCGGATATGTTCAGTTCTTTAGCGATGGAACGGGCAATCTTTTTAATTCGACGGATTGTCTCCACATAAAGTTTCTGTGCCGGAAAAACAATAGTCGCATCACCGGAATGTACTCCGGCAAATTCCACGTGTTCACTGATAGCGTAAGCCTTCACCTCCCCCTCTTGTGCCACGGCATCAATCTCTACCTCTTTCGCCTGTTCGATAAACTCGGACACCACAACAGGATGGTCTTTCGATACCTCTGCCGCTAACTCCAAGAAATGTAACAACTCATCTTTATTCGACACCACGTTCATCGCAGCCCCGGATAGCACGTAAGAAGGACGAATCAACACGGGAAAACCCACGGTATCCACGAAATGATAAATGTCTTCTATACTCGTTAATTCACTCCACCGTGGCTGGTCAATACCCAACTCGTCACACATGGTAGAGAACTTCTGACGGTCTTCTGCCCGATCGATGGATTCGGGAGAAGTCCCTAGAATATTCACGTGTTGGCCGTGTAACCGCATAGCCAAGTTATTCGGAATCTGGCCACCCGTGGAAACAATTACTCCTTTCGATTCTTCAAGTTCGACAATGTCCATCACCCGTTCGAACGACAATTCATCAAAATAGAGGCGATCGCAAGTATCGTAATCCGTGCTGACCGTTTCGGGGTTATAGTTAATCATCACCGAACGATAGCCGACTTTCCGGATTGTATTCAAAGCACTCACACCACACCAATCGAATTCCACGCTACTACCGATGCGATAAGCCCCCGACCCCAATACGATCACGGAACACCCGTCATGTTCGTATTTCACGTCATTTTCGGACCCGTTGTAGGTAACATACAAGTAATTTGTCATAGCCGGATATTCACCCGCCAGCGTGTCAATTTGTTTCACACATGGCAACACTCCCAGTTTTTTCCGATAATCCCGAACCTTCAACATTTTCTCATGGTGAGATAACGAGGTATTCTTCACGGTTAATCGTCCGATTTGGAAATCAGAGAAACCATATTGTTTTGCCTTACGCAATAAACTTTCACTGACATTCGTTTCTTTATCAAACTTACTTAATTCTTCTTTTAACAAGTGAATGTTTTCCAATCGTTGCAAGAACCAATGATCAATTTTCGTCAATTCATGAATTTTATCTACGCTATATCCCTTGTCGAAAGCCCCGGCAATGGCAAATATCCTGGAATCTGTCGGATTGACTAACTCTTCATCAATATCTTTTGTTTTCAACACATTACCGACAAAACCATGCATTCCCTGCCCGATCATCCGAATTCCTTTTTGAATCGCCTCCTCAAAAGACCGTCCGATAGCCATGATTTCTCCCACACTTTTCATGGAAGAACCAATCACTTTAGAAACTCCCTCGAATTTATTCAAGTCCCAACGAGGTATTTTGCAAACCACGTAATCTAATGCCGGCTCGAAACATGCGGTGGTGACTTTGGTTACCGAGTTTTTGATCTCGTGTAACCCGTATCCCATACCCAATTTCGCGGCAACAAAAGCCAAAGGGTACCCGGTTGCCTTGGATGCCAATGCACTGGACCGTGAAAGACGAGCGTTTACCTCTATTACCCGATAATCTTCCGAGTTCGGATCCAGAGCATACTGCACGTTACATTCACCCACGATGCCTATATGCCGGATTATTTTTATAGCTATCGATCTCAATTTATGGTATTCACTATTACTTAAAGTCTGTGATGGAGCAACTACTATACTCTCCCCGGTATGAATTCCCAACGGATCGAAGTTTTCCATGTTACAGACGGTAATACAGTTATCGTATTTATCACGCACTACTTCATATTCTACCTCCTTCCATCCTTTCAAAGATTCTTCCACTAAAACCTGAGGAGAATAAGAGAAAGCACTCGTAGCCAACCGTTCCAACTCTTCTTTATTCGAACAAAAACCGGAACCCAATCCTCCCAGCGTGTAAGCAGCCCGAATAATCACCGGAAAACCTAGTTTATCCACCGCAGCGAATGCTTCTTCCATGTCACTGGCAGCAATACTTTTTGGTGTTTTCACGTTAATTTCTGCCAATTTCCCAGCAAAGATTTCCCGGTCTTCGGTATCTATGATGGCTTGTACAGGCGTTCCGAGTACTTGCACGTTATACTTTTCTAAAACACCCGATTTATAAAGAGCCACTCCACAATTCAATGCAGTTTGTCCCCCGAAAGAAAGAAGAATACCATCCGGACGTTCCTTTTCGATCACCTGTTCCACGAATTCCGGTGTCACGGGTAAATAGTATATCTTGTCGGCTACCCCTTCCGATGTCTGTACCGTGGCTATATTCGGATTTATCAACACGCTGTAAATACCTTCTTCCCGAAGTGCTTTCAAAGCCTGTGATCCTGAATAATCAAACTCTCCGGCCTCCCCTATTTTCAACGCTCCCGATCCCAGAAGCAATACCTTTGCTATACCCATTCTTATTTTAGATTTAAAATTTTAGATTATAACCCACTAATCACCCCGCTTTTACTCATAAATCGTAATTAATCAATCGTAAATTAATTTGTTTTCAATTACTTTTTTGATGTTTTCATTGCAGCAATAAAATTGTCAAAAAGAAACTCCGTATCCACAGGACCACTCGATGCCTCCGGGTGAAATTGAGCCGAGAAAAAAAGTTTTTTCTTATGCCGGATGCCCTCGTTTGTGCCGTCATTCACGTTCACGAACAGCGGTTCCCAGTCAGTGGGAAGTGTTGTCTCATCTATCGCAAATCCATGATTTTGGGAAGTAATATAACAACGGGTTCCACCGGGGTTCATGACCGGTTGATTGTGACTTCTATGACCGTATTTTAATTTATAGGTAGAGGCCCCGGCAGCCCTTGCCATGAGTTGATTTCCCAAACAAATACCCATGATAGGGGTATTTCCTTTCAATGCTTTCCGTATATGCTCTATCGTTTCCTCGCAACGAGAGGGATCTCCCGGCCCATTAGAAAGAAAAATACCATCGAATTTTTCCTTCGTGAAATCGTAATTCCACGGAACTCGTTTCACGGTAACATCCCGTTTTAACAAGCATCGCAATATATTGTTTTTTACCCCGCAATCCACCAAAACCACTTTATATTTCCCATTCCCGTATTCCATAATCTTTTTCGTGGAAACCTCGGCAACGATATTGTCTTTGTTCGGATCGTAAAAAGGTATGTCTTCATCATCAAACAGTATTTTACCCAACATTGCTCCATGATCCCTTAACTTTTGAGTCAATGCCCGGGTATCTATACCAAAAAGCCCCGGAATCTGTTGTTCTTTTAACCAATCTCCGAGACTTTTTTGTGAATTCCAATGACTATACCGGGAAGAGTAATCCGAAATGACCAAAGCTTTACAATGAATCTTATCCGACTCGAAGAACTTGGATATTCCGTCTCGCTCGTCATCGACCGGGACCCCGTAATTTCCGATCATGGGATAAGTCGGAACCAGAATTTGCCCCCTATAAGAAGGGTCTGTTAAACTCTCTGGATAACCGGTCATTGCCGTATAAAAAACAACTTCCCCGGACACCGATTTCTCGTAACCAAAGGAAGTTCCCTCATAAACTGTCCCGTCTTCTAAAACGAGACGGGCTTTCTTTAATTCATGCATATTTATTCAATCAATCAACTATAAATTAAATTTTATGCAAAAATACAGTGAATATATGAATTTACAAAGCATATTTATGAAAATAAATATTTTTAAGATTACAGGAATATCAACACACTGTATTCAAAAACTTATTAAACCGTGATGACAGGTATCGACTTTATTCTCATCGTGCCACTTCCAAATGCCTCGCATCCGCATAATATACCCTGTTATTAAGGTTGTAATATCCTCTCTTTATTTTATATTCCCATATTGAATATAAAACAAATTTCCCTAACTTTGTGAGGCGTAATATAAACACCTATGAGAAATAAAACGAAACGCCTATTGGCCATTCGAAAACTTATTGAGAACGAACAGATCTGCTCGCAGGAAGAACTATTGTTCAGACTAAAAGAACTAAATGTAGAGGCAACGCAAAGCACGTTATCACGCGATCTTAAATTTATGAGAGTAGCTAAAATACCTCACAAAGATAAAGGTTACATATATATTATTCCGGACAGTATTCAGAATGAACAAACCGATGAAAAAGCATCCACCATCGTGACGGACGCCATTTCAAGCATTGATTTTTCAGGGAATATTGCCGTGATGAAAACTCTTCCCGGATATGCGAAAGCCGTGACCGTTCTAATTGATAATGAAAATTATTTTGAGGTACTAGGAACTATCGGCGGTGACGATACAGTTCTTATTGTCATGCGGGAAGGCGTTACCCATAACGAGTTACTGGATGCTCTCTCGTCTATACACGCTAATATTCATTCACTATTTAAATAATCATTTTGAATTTTCAACTTTCAATTTTGCATTATATCGAAAATAGTTTGTAAACTTGCACCCCGTATTTTCAAGAATATAAGCATGAATATTATAACTAAGAAAACGGAATTAAGCACCGTTATCGAGAAGTTGAAGAGTGAGGGAAAAACGGTGGGTTTAGTGCCAACAATGGGTGCACTTCACGAAGGTCACATATCCCTCGTGAAAGCGTGTAAAAAAGGAAATGATATTGCCGTGGTCAGCGTATTCGTGAACCCGACGCAGTTTAATGATAAAGAAGATTTGAAACGTTATCCCCGTACGCTGGACAAAGATGTAGCTTTACTAGAAAAAAACGGATGTGATTACGTGTTCGCTCCCAGCGTGGAGGAAATGTACCCGGAAGAAGATACACGTGTATTTAACTTCGGATACGTGGAAAGTGTTATGGAAGGAGCAAAACGTCCGGGACATTTTAATGGCGTGGGACAAATCGTAAGCAAATTATTCGACATTGTACGGCCACACCGGGCATATTTCGGAATGAAGGATTTCCAGCAAATCGCAGTGATTAAAAACATGGTGAAACAATTACATTATGATCTCGAAATTGTTTCATGCCCTATCATCCGGGAAACAGACGGGCTGGCCATGAGTTCCAGAAATACTTTACTGGAACCGGAATACAGGAAAAATGCCCCGCATATTCATAAAGTACTCGAAGAAGCTACTCACTTAACTTCCCAAATGAACGTGGAAGAATTAAAAAAATGGGTAGTAGACGAAATCAATAAAAACCCTTATCTGGAAACTGAATATTTTGAGATCGTGGACGACACAGAACTGAAAACTATTCAAGACTGGAGTGAAAACAATGTAAAAGTTGGATGCATCGCGGTTTATGCCGGTAAAATCCGATTAATTGATAATATTGTATTTTAAACTAACACGAAGATGTTTATAGAAGTAGTAAAATCTAAACTTCATAAGGTTACCGTTACTGATGCTAACCTTCAGTACGTGGGCAGTATCACTATTGATGAAGCTCTGTTAGAGGCAGCTAACATGATCGAAAACGAAAAAGTTCAGATCGTGAACATTAACAATGGTGAGAGATTCGATACCTATATCATCAAAGGAGAACGCAATTCGGGTATTATTTGCCTGAATGGTCCGGCAGCACGTAAATGTGCCGTGGGTGACGTGATCATTATTATCTCATACGCTTCAATGGATTTTGAAGAGGCTAAATCACACAAACCTACGTTGGTTTTCCCGGACACCGCAACTAATAAACTTATTTGACATATCATGGATTATTTATCACTTATCGAGAAAAAAATCGCATATACGACAAAAGAAGCTGAAAATACACTGAGTATGTGGAGATTCAAAAATGATAAGATCGTTTTCACAAACGGTTGCTTTGATATTCTCCATAAAGGACATATAGAATACTTGGCTAAAGCGGCTTCTCTGGGGACTAAATTGGTGATCGGATTGAACACTGATGCTTCTGTAAAGCGATTGAAAGGAGATTCCAGACCTGTAAACGACGAGAATGCTCGAGCATTATTATTAGCTTCTCTTGTATTCGTTGATGAAGTGATCTTTTTCGATACGGACACTCCTCGTGATCTGATTGATTTCGTTCAACCAGACGTGTTGGTAAAAGGGGGAGATTATAAACCTGAAGAAATTGTAGGTCACGATATAGTAAAAGCCAAAGGGGGAGAAGTGATCACTATTGATTTTATCGAAGGATATTCAACTACTGCTACAATCGAAAAGATGAAAAAATAATCGTGTATTTCTTTTTAAGAGATAACACATTCTGTCATAATAAATTGGAAATAGAATTTTATTATATTCTATTTCCAATTTTTTTATATTCTACCTGTTAGTAACTGTTAATATCTCGTGTATTTATGGTGGAATAAAAAAGAACTAAAAAGAATAACTTTATTTTGATTTCTCGATTTCGAATTCAAGTAATAATAGAATTAAAAAATGCAAGAATAGTTATTCAAATTATTCCAATTCCTTTCTACAAAATACTAACATCAATTCACGAGAATTTCACCAAATACTTTTTCAAAGTCTATTTTACTAACAATTGTGGATAACTTAAAAATAAATCTCATTATCAAGTATTAATAAAATTATAACCTGTGAATAACTCTCCACTCCATAAATAATAACGATTAAAACAAAAGAATCGCCTATTTTTTATACCAAAAACTCACAGTCTATTATAATACTCATATTTCTTTTTAAAAAAAATAAAAGATAATATATATATGATATTGTTGTTGGGAACTTGTTACTTTTGTCTGTTGAATCACATTTAATGAAAACAAAGTTATTATGAATCCTTTAAAGAAACTAATGGGGGAAACCGTGATTTATGGTTTCTCGACAATACTTGGACGGTTTATAAATTGGTTGCTGGTTCCACTGTATACCAGGGTACTTTCTCCGGTCGATAATGGTATATTTACGAATTTAATGGGGTATGTCGCTTTATTAGTTGTATTGTTGACTTATGGTACGGAGACAGGATTCTTCCGCTTTGCAACTAAAGATAATAAAGACCGGGTGTTTTCAACCTTATTGACTTCTTTACTTTTTACTTCGACTTTGTTTTTATTACTCTGTTTTTCGTTTCTCCCGCAAATTGTCAGTTTTCTTGAGGTGGGGAACCACCCGATTTACTTCGTTTTATTGATTGTAACGATCGCGATTGACGTGGTGAGTACTTTGCCTTTCGCCCTATTGAGAATGGAAGGAAAAGCCCTTCGTTTCGGGGTTATTAAATTCGTGAATATAATCATTAACGTGGGGTTGAATTTATTTTTCTATTTGCTTTGTCCGTTTTTGGAGAAGAAAGGGATTTCTGTTCCTTTCTATCAGGCTGATGGTGGAGTTGTTTATATTTTCATTTCCTATTTGGTTTCTTCTATTTGTACGCTAGTGATGTTGTTTCCTTATATTTTCCGGTTTAAATTTGTTTTCTCGTTTTCTTTGTTGAAAGATATTTTGAAATATTCATACCCGATCTTGATTGTAAGTGTTGCGGGAATGATTAATTTACAGGGGGATAAGATTTTAATGCCTAAAATTTTAGGAGATGGGGAAGAGGCTTTGGCTATTACCGGAATATACGGGGCTAGTTATAAACTAGCTTTGGTAATGTATATTTTCACACAAGGTTTCCGCTTTGCTTTCGAACCTTTCTTTTTCAATTATGCCAAACATAGCGATTCCAAGAAAATATATCAGGATGTACTGCTCTATTTTACCGGATTCGGTTTAATGATATTTTTAGGGGTTATGTACTTTTTGGATGTATTAAAATATTTCTTAGGATCAGAATATTTCAGCGGGTTGACGATATTGCCTTGGGTATTGATGGCTAATTTGTTCCAAGGAATTTACTATTCGTTGTCCTTGTGGTATAAATTGACGGATAAAACGATATACGGAGCTTATATGGCGATTATCGGTTGCGTGATCACGATAGGAGGAAACGTGGTTTTCTTGCCGAAAATAGGTTTTATGGCTTCTGCCTACTCCGTTTTCACGTGTTTTTTAGTTATGACGATTTTATCTTTTATCCTGGGAAGACATTTTTACAAGATCAATTATGATATACCTAAGATTATTTTCTATTTTGCGATTTGTTTATTGTTCTATATTGTCGGTGGCTATATAAAATTTGACAATAACTTGGTGACTTGTTTGGCTCGTTTACCGTTATTCGTACTCTTCGTGTATATTTTTATAAAAAAAGAGATGAGTTTTTTACTGACAAAAGATTTTATGTACAAGTTAATTCATAAAAAATAGCTATCTTAGCGCAATTTATGGAAGTAGTTAAAATGTGATTAACATACAAATTTACAGAGAGAATGAAGATTAAAATAGTGAATAAATCGAAGCATCCGCTTCCGGAATATAAGACAAAATTATCTGCCGGTTTAGATATACGGGCTAATATTGATGAACCTATCATGTTGAAATCGTTGGAAAGGAAACTTGTTCCGACTGGTTTATTTATCGAATTACCTGATGGTTACGAGGCTCAGATGCGTCCGCGGAGTGGATTGGCTTTAAACGAAGGAATCACTTTGTTGAATACTCCGGGAACGATTGATGCTGATTATAGAGGGGAAATCGGGGTTATTTTAGTGAATTTGTCTCATGAAGTAACACAGATTAATGACGGGGACAGAATTTGCCAGATGGTGATTAATAAGGTTGAACAGGCTGAATTAATTGAAGTGGAGGAATTGGGCGAAACGGAGAGAGGGAGAGGAGGTTTCGGTCACACGGGTAAACAATAAATCATTTATAATGACTAAACTAGGTCGATTATTATTTGTTTTTTTATTGCTTTTGTGTACTACTCAGCTTTTTGCTGATAAAAAGAAAGTGGTAGAACCTACTTTAGAAGGTGAGGCTAAAGTACAGTTTGATTATGCTTTCATGGAAGGGGTACGTTGTAAGGTTTTAGGTGACTTGAAATCTGCTATTGCCTATTTCGATCAGTGTATGAAAATTTATAACAAAAGTGCTGCGGTACGTTATGAATTATCTAGTATATTGGTATTAGGAGAGGATTATACGCTACCTTTACAACTGATGCGGGAGGCTGTGGAATTGGAGCCGACAAATATTTGGTATAATTTATTGTTGGCTAATATTTTGCAGAGAAAATCGATGATTGAAGAGGCCTGTAAGGTATATGATAAATTGATATTATTGCATCCCGAGAGAGAGGATTTTTATATCGTGGAGACTGATTTATATTCTTCTGTTGAGAAGTGGGATAAGGCTATAAACGTGTTGGACCGTTACGAGAAACAGTTTGGAATAAGTGAGCCGGCTATTATTGAAAAGGCTAAATTATATTCCAAGATGGATGATGTAAAGAATGCTTCGGCGGAAATCATGAAGTTGGTGAAGAAATATCCTGAAAAAACAGATTATTTGGGTTTATTAGCCGAACTGTATTTGTCACATGATCAAGAGAAGAAAGGTCTTCAATTATTGAATAAAATCGTAAAAAATGATCCGGACAATGGTTTTGTGCGGCTTTATCTAGCTGATTATTATCGTACAAAGAATGATACTTTAAACACGGAAAAATATATTCGTTCGGCCTTGTTGAATGATAAGGTTGAAAATGGATTGAAGGTTCAATATTTGCTGAAGTTATTAGTTAATCAAAACGATGCGAATATTTCTTTGGATCATATCTATTCTTATGTGCAAGTATTGTTAGAAAAATATCCTGAAGATATAGCCGTTAGGACTTTAAATGCTGATTTTTTGAAACGATATAATAGGCTGGAGGAATGTAAGGGTGAGCTGGAATTTCTTATTTCTAAGGAGAAAAATAATTATTTGATTTGGGAAGAGTTGTTGATGTTATATAATCAATTGGAAGACACGACTGCTATGTATCGTGGTGGGTTGGAATGTCTGAAATATTTCCCGAATGAGCCGTTACCTTACGTGATGATCAGTTTGCCTTTACTGATTCGAAAAGATTTAGAGAGAGCAAAGGGATATTTGGAACAAGGACTTGACTTGTCTCCGGATAATTCTCCTATTAAGGCTCAGTTTTTTGCCTATCTTGGTGAAGTATATTATAAGCAGGATAGTGTTGAACAGGCTTTTGCTATGTTTGACAGTACTTTGTTGATAAATCCAGGTGATATAATGACATTAAATAATTACAGCTATTATCTTTCATTGCGAAATGAGCATTTAGATAAAGCTGAAAAAATGATTTCAACGGCATTGAGTGCTGATCCGAATAATTCGACTTTTTTGGATACTTACGCTTGGGTCTTGTTTAAAAGTAAAAATTATTCTTTGGCTAAATTTTATATGCGTTCAGCTATTGAGAACGAGAAGAACCCAAGTGGAGTTTTATATGAACACTATGGAGATATTTTATTCATGAACGGAGAAAAGGAGGAGGCTGTGAAAATGTGGCAGAAAGCATTGGAATTTAGAGATGAAGAATGTGGTGATTTAAAATATAAGATAGAGAATGGTTTATCGGTAGATCATGAGAAGTAGTTGTGTTTTATTATTGATTTTATTGTGTTTCGTGTCGTGTAGATCCGTGAAGGAGATTACGGAAAATCGCAGAGATTTACCGAATATTACCGAAGGAAAATTGTTTAAAAATATTATTTCTAACGAGTTAGATTATAATACTATATATGCGAAGAAAGTTGATTTATCTTTGAAGGATAACAAGAATTCCCATAGTCTTAAAGCTATTTTAAGAATACAAAGAGATAGTTTTATATGGGTTTCAGTTAGTGCTGCTTTGGGAGTTGATGTAGCCAGACTACTATTAACTCCGGATAGCGTTAAATTTATAAGCCCGAGAGAGAAGAAATATTTTGTTTCGGATTATAGCTATTTTGCGGAACGTTTTGACGTGGGTTTGACATTTGATTGTTTTCAACGGATACTAACAAATCAATTCTTTGATTTTGAATCTTGTACCACGGAGGCTGTGCGAGGAAAGCGTTATAAATTTGATAAGTCGGGTAACGATTATGTATTGTATAGTTTAGAAGAAAAAGCATTGGGGAGAAAATTGAAGAAATTATACAAGAAAAGGAGAAAGAATAAAGAATTTTCTTTAGTGTTGCAGAAAATACATATTGATCCGGATTGTTTCAGACCTAATGCTGTTTCTATCGAGGATTTGGAAGAGGGTGTCGGAATGAGCGTGAAATACAAGAATATAAAGGATTTTAGTGGAAAATTGTTTCCCGGGAAAATAACTTTTAATGTATTTTCGGATAATGATAATTGGGAAGTTATATTGAATTTTGACCGGTTAGAATTTGACGTGGAAGTTTCACCTAATTTTAAAATACCTAGTAAGTATAAAAGAATATATTAGCATGGATATTTGTCGTAACATATTAATCGTGATTTTCTTGTTTTCTTTCACTTTTTCTTATTCGCAGTCGATTGACGCTATTAAAAAGAAAAATGAAAAGACGGAAAGGGAAATTGCGTATTTGAATAAGTTACTGGAAAATGCCCGTAAAGATAAATCTTCTACTATACAGAAAGTATCGATCATCAACCAGAAAATCGATAAGGGAAAAGAGATGATTCAATCTCTTATGAACGAGGTGAATTACCTTGATGGTCAGATTAAAAAGAATGAGTCTGTTAAATACGGTTTGGAATCCGATAAACAACGGATGCTGGAATTCTATTCTAAGATGGTGTACGAGACTTGGAAAAAGAGAAATGAATCGGATAAATTGATCTACATATTTTCTTCTTCGAGTTTTGCTCAGGCTTATGCCCGGTATAAATATTTTGAACAGGTTCAGGACTATTCCAAGCGGCAGATTCAGTTAATTGAGCAGACAAACGATTCATTGACCGCTATTAATAGAGAATTGAGTAAATTGATAATTCTGAAAAGTGAAACACAGTCTAAAATTACTTCTCAAAATAATCAGTTGATCAGGGAACAAAATGAGGCGAACACGTATATAGCGGATTTGAAGAAAAAGGAAAAAGAACTTCTACGAAAGTTGAATATTGAGATTAAAAACAGAGAACGTTTTAAAAAAGAATTGGAGAAACTCATTGCTGCTCAGGCTAAAAAGTCGGGGAGTAAAAATTCTACATATAAATTAACACCAGAAGAGAAACTTATTTCCGACGATTTCGCTAAAAATAGAGGAAAGTTACCTTGGCCTGTTGAACAGGGATTTGTGTCGGAGAAATTCGGGGTGAATGTACACCCTGTTTTTAAGCAGGTGAAGTTAAATAATGCAGGAATTACTATTACGACATCCCGGAATGCTGATGTTAGAGCGGTATTTAAGGGTGTAGTGACGGAAATAATGTTTATCCCAGGAGATAATAACGTTGTGATTGTGCGGCATGGAAATTATCTGACGGTGTATTCGAACTTGGTGGAGATATTTATTAAGAAGGGGGATACCGTCAATGTGAAACAAAAAATTGGCAAGCTGGCTGTGAGTAGTGGTAATAACAGTACGTTAAATTTTCAAGTTTGGAGAGATAAAGACAATTTAGATCCACAATTATGGTTAACGCCTTGGTAGAGTAGGAGTATGTTTGAAAGATTAATAATATACTTTATTGGTGGTTGGTATTTAAAAATATTTTACTTACATTCGCTAGACGGTAAATAGTGAGAATACTGCTTTTTATAGCTGCGGAATATGAGTAAAATGGTGAGTAAAAAAGGCTTGGTTATGATTGCGATGATCGTTATTAATTATTTGAAAAAGCGATGGACAAATTAGAGTTTTCGATTGCCTCTGAAATTGGTAATATCGTTAAAGTTGAGAACTTTATCGATTATTTCTCGGATGTTTATAATGTCGAACCGGATGTGTTCGGCAAGATAAGTTTGTGTGTTATTGAAGCTGTTAATAATGCAATTCTTTATGGAAATAAACTGGATTCTTCAAAGCATGTTAAGTTTTCGGTTTACGAAGAAGAAAAGCGTTTATTCGTGGCCGTGAAAGACGAGGGTGAAGGTTTTGATTATTCTTATATCCCGGACCCTACTTTACCGGATAATATAGAAAAAGATGCAGGACGTGGTCTTTACCTGATGAAAACGCTTTCTGATGATTTGATTTTTGAAGACGGTGGATCAAAGGTGACCATGGTTTTCAATTTATAATATATAGATGAGCGAACTTCTTTTTTTTAGTGAGGAATGTGATATTCCTTCTTTTTTTAATGAAGAGAGAGTGAAACAATGGCTACAAGCTGTTGCTGATGATTATTCGTTTCAATTAGGAACGATCTCTTTTATTTTTTGTAATGATGATTATATCCTGGATGTAAACAGGAAATATTTGAATCATGATTATTACACCGACGTTATTACTTTTGACTACTCCGAGAGAAAAATATTGTCAGGTGATGTTTTTATCAGTCTTGATACAGTTCAATCCAATGCTTTAGAATTCAATACAACTTATGAAGATGAATTACATAGGGTACTTGTACACTCTGTACTTCATTTGATAGGTTTTAAAGATAAATCAGATGCTGACGCAAAAGAGATGCGTCAAAATGAAAATCATTGCTTAGAATTGCTTAAAACGATATAATTATGTCACAATTACTGCCCGTATATGATGTTATTGTAGTAGGGGCCGGACACGCTGGTTGTGAGGCAGCTTGTGCTGCAGCTAATTTAGGATCGAAGACGCTACTTATTACATTGGATATGAATAAGATAGCGCAAATGTCTTGTAATCCGGCTATGGGTGGTATTGCTAAAGGTCAGATTGTTAGAGAGATAGATGCTTTAGGTGGTGGATCTGGCATTGTAACAGATAAAAGTACAATCCAATTCCGTATGCTGAACCTATCTAAAGGACCTGCTATGTGGAGTCCGAGGGCTCAATGTGATCGAATGATTTTTTCTGCTGAATGGAGAGATAGGGTAGAGCATACCGATAATCTGGATTTGTGGCAGGATGATGTGATAGAACTTCTTTTGGATAAAGATCGAGTTACCGGGGTCAAAACTAGATTAGGGATTTCTTTTAGCTCCCGTCGTGTGATTTTGACTAATGGTACCTTTTTAAATGGTCTAATGCATATCGGACGAGTTAGCTTTCCCGGTGGTCGAATTTCAGAACCGGCTACTTATGGTTTATCCGATCAGTTGAAAGAATATGGTTTTGCAGTCGGGCGAATGAAAACGGGTACTCCGGTTCGTATAGATGGTCGAAGTATTGATTTTTCTAAATTAACCCGTCAGGATGGAGATAATGATTTCCATAAATTCTCTTTTCTGAGTTTTGCGTATACGAATTCACTTGAGAAGAGACCTTGTTATATTGCCTACACGAATAAAGTCGTACATGATATTTTGCGGGAAGGATTTGATGATAGTCCTTTATTTAATGGTACGATAAAAAGTATAGGTCCTCGTTATTGTCCGAGTATAGAAACTAAATTAGATACTTTTTCAGATCGAGATAATCATCATTTGTTTTTGGAACCAGAAGGAGAGAAGACGACCGAATATTATCTGAATGGATTTTCTTCTTCTTTACCTTGGGATATTCAATTGCGTGCATTGAGAAATGTGGAGGGTTTTGAGAATGTAAAAATTTTTAGACCGGGTTATGCTATCGAGTATGATTTTTTCCAACCTACTCAATTATATCCGACTTTGGAAACAAAATTAATCAAGGGACTTTATTTTGCTGGACAAATAAACGGGACTACCGGATACGAGGAAGCAGCGGCTCAAGGATTAATGGCCGGAATAAATGCTCATCTTTCACTTCATGATAATAAAGATTTTGTATTGAATAGAGATCAGGCTTATATTGGAGTACTGATTGATGATTTAGTTACAAAAGGGGTAGATGAACCTTACCGTATGTTTACTTCTCGTGCGGAGTATAGAATTTTATTGAGACAGGATGATGCGGATGCCCGCTTGACTCGTTTAGGATATTCTCTAGGTCTTGTGAAAGAAGATCGTTTTGCCGTGTTTGAAGATAAAATTTTGAAACGTGATAGATTGATAGATTTTGTTACTAATTTTAGTATTTCACCTGATGAAATTAATCCGACTTTAGAAGTTTTGGGATCTTCACCTATTCGGCAGAAAATAAAATTGATTGATATTATTTCGAGACCGCAGGTAACTATTCCTAAAATTGTAGGTTCAATTCCTTCTTTGAAAGAATTTATTTTTGACAATAATTTGCGAGAAGAAATCATAGAGGCTGCCGAAGTTTTAATTAAATATTCGGGATATATCGAGAGAGAAAAATTAATAGCTGATAAATTGAATCGGTTAGAAAATTTAGTTATTGCGAATAAATTTAATTATATGGAGATAACTTCTCTTTCTTATGAAGCTCGTCAAAAATTGACAAAGATTAATCCGAAAACTATTGGACAGGCATCACGTATTACAGGAGTATCACCTTCTGACATCAATGTTTTATTGATTTTATTGGGAAGATAAAAGAAATGTTTCACGTGGAACGTTGAAAATAGTGCGAAGGGTACTATTGAATAAATTCGGGTAAAAAGGTATATTTGTAGGGTAAATATTACAAACAAAAACCGAGGTATAAAATGGAAATCATTGAAGGGAATTTAATTGATATAGAAAACAGGGAATTTTATCCTTGCGCTATATCTATATTTGAAGGAAAGATCATGAATATAGAAAGGAATTCTAATTCGTATGATCAATATATTTCGCCGGGATTTATAGATGCGCATGTCCATGTGGAAAGTTCCATGTTAATGCCTGTCGAGTTTTCTAAATTAGTAATTCCGAATGGAACAGTGGGTGTAATTGCCGATCCGCATGAAATTGCCAATGTTTTAGGGGTAGAAGGGGTGGAATTGATGATAAATAATGGAGAAAAGGCACCTTTAAAATTCTTTTGGGGTATTCCTTCATGTGTTCCTGCAACTCCATTCGACAAACCGGGATCCATTTTATCCATAAAAGACACGGATAAATTAGCAAAAACCGGAAAGTTTACAATGCTTTCTGAAGTCATGAACATTCCTGGCGTTATAAATAATGATCCGGATGTCATTGGAAAAATAGAAATAGCTAAGAAATACCGATTAAAAATAGATGGTCATGCACCGGAACTCGTGGGTGATCCATTGAGTTTATATATTGCTCATGGTATAGAAACCGATCATGAATCTTCGACCATAGAAGAGGCAGAAGAAAAAATTTCGAAAGGAATGCATATCATGATCAGGGAGGGAAGTGCTGCTAAAAACTATAATGCATTAAAATCATTGATTGCTACACGTACGGATAGCGTTATGTTTTGCACGGATGATTCACATGCTGACGACTTATTAAATGAAGGTCATATTAATAAAATTGTCAAAAAAGCATTGGCTGATGGCTTTGGTATTTTTGATATTTTGCAGATTGCGTGTCTTAATCCGGTACGTTTTTATAATCTAAATATAGGAACTTTGCATATCGGAGATAATGCGGATTTCATTATTTTTGATGATATAGAATCTTTGAATATACGTTCCACTTATATTCGTGGGGAGGTAGTCTATGGTGAAAACAGTTCTAAAAATAATCCGGTTTGTGATGTACCTTTATTAAATAAGTTTCATCATGATGAAATAAGTTTATCTGATCTTCATACTAATGTTTTTGGAGATGTTACCTGTATTCAAGTAAAATCTGATAGTCTTTTGACAGACCGTAAAATCTTTCATTTCGATGAAAAGATAGAAGGTTTTCAATCGGATTTAGATAAAGATGTTTTGAAAATAGTTTATTTAAATCGTTACTTTAACTCTAAACCGCAGATCGGTTTTATTTCGGGCGTCGGTTTAAAACGAGGAGCTTTTGCTTCTTCTATATCACATGACTCACATAATATTATTGCAGTGGGTTGTACCGATCAAGATTTAATGCTTGCAATAAATGAATTGATAAAAGAAAAAGGTGGTTTAGTAGTGAATGAAGAGAGCAAATTACACTCTTTATCTCTTCCTATTGGTGGTATTATAAGTGATAAAAGTGGGAGAGAAGTGGCAGATCGCTATATGAAATTGAATGAAATACTTTCAAAAATGGGAACACCTTTAAAATCTCCTTTCATGACACTTTCATTTATGTCATTAATTGTAATACCTACTTTAAAGATAGGAGAAAAAGGAATCTTTGATTTTGAGAAGTTTGATTTTGTAAAATAGTATATGGCAGAAGATGAATTTGGATTGAAAGAGAAAGTCAGTAAATTACCTACGACTCCGGGAGTGTATCAATTTTTTGATGCAAATGGAGTAATTATATATATAGGTAAGGCTAAGAATCTGAAAAACAGAGTTTCATCTTATTTTGTGAAGACAAATCAGACCTCTAAAACAATGGTTTTGGTCCGTAAAATACGGGATTTGAAGTACATTGTGGTTAATACAGAGGAAGATGCGCTATTACTAGAGAATAATTTGATCAAAAAATACAAACCCCGCTATAATATTCTGTTGAAAGATGATAAAACGTACCCTTGGATTTGTATTACAAAAGAGGCTTTTCCACGAGTTTTTACCACTCGGAAATTTATCCGGAACGGTTCAGAGTATTTTGGGCCTTATACTTCGGCTAAATATGCTAACACCTTGATTTCCTTGATAAAATCACTGTATAAATTGAGAACTTGTAATTTATCTCTCAATAAATCAGCTGTTTATAGTGGAAAGTATAAAGTATGCCTGGAATATCACATCGGAAATTGTATGGGGCCTTGCGTTGGGTACGTGCAGGAAGAGGAATATATGGAATATATTGCACAGATCCAGAATATTTTGAAAGGAAATATTTCTTCCGTGATCGATTTTATGACTCGAAAAATGAAGGAATATACTGTTTCTCTTCAATTCGAAAAGGCACAGGAAATGAAGGAGGCCATAGAAGCATTAAAAACTCATCAAACAAAATCCACGATAGTAAGTACCTCAATAAACGATATAGATGTATTTTCTTACTTGGAAGATGAAAAATATGCCTATGTGAATTACTTGAGAATTGTTCATGGAGCTGTGAATCAAGTGCATACTATTGAATTAGAGAAAAAATTGGATGAATCGAAAGAGTCTTTACTTTCTTTTGCCATTTTTGAGATCCGCCAATTGGTAAATAGTCGCTCTAGGGAGGTTCTAGTACCTTTCTACCCGGATGTATTGATGGAAGGAATTAACTATGCTATCCCGCAAAGAGGGGAGAAAAAACAACTATTGGAGTTATCTGAACGGAACGTGAAATTCTTTAAAATGGATCGGGAGAGGCAGCGGGGATTACGGCGGCAGGATAGTAAATTAGATCTACTAAATACGATAAAAAATGATCTGAAATTACCTCGATTACCTCATCGGATGGAATGTTTCGATAACTCTAATATACAAGGAACCAATCCTGTAGCCTCTTGTGTCGTTTTTATTGACGGTAAACCGGCAAAGCGGGAATACAGACGTTTCCACGTGAAAACTGTTATTGGGGCAAATGATTTCGCTTCGATGGAAGAGATATTGTACCGTCGCTATCACCGGGTACTTGAAGAGGGTGGGGAGTTGCCTGATTTGATTGTGGTAGATGGTGGAAAGGGGCAATTAAGTTCAGCCGTGGCCACATTACGTAAATTGGATTTGTTGGAAAGAGTACCTATCATTGGTTTGGCCAAGCAAATGGAAGAAATATATTATCCCGGAGATAAAGATCCTTATTTGTTAGCGAAAACTTCCGTGGCTTTAAAGACATTAATGCATATCCGGGACGAGGCTCACCGTTTTGGTATCACTTTTCATCGTAAATTACGAGAGAAAAAACAAACAATCAGTGTATTAAGTGAAATTAAAGGTATAGGTGAGAAAACAGAAGTATCTTTATTACAATATTTTAAATCTGTAAATGCTATAAAAGAGGCATCTCGTGAAGAGTTAGCAAAAGCCATAGGTCCGGCTAAAGGAAATATCGTGTATGATTATTTTCATTCTGCTGTTTCTTAATGATTTTATATCTTTGTGTGTATTTCAGTGTAATGGATGAAAATAATATTCTACTAGAAAGATTAAAGGCTAATGATGAGGCGGCTTATCAAGAGTTGTTTGAGATTTATTTCAAACAGTTACATCATTTTGCAGAGCGAATGGTGTTTGATTCTGAGGTTGCTCACGATCTAGTACAGGATGTATTCATCAGTTTATATGAAAATAGCAAGAAATTATCTGCCCGGAGTAACCTTTCAGGTTGGTTATTTGTATCTGTCCGTAATTCCTGTTTGAAATATTTGCGAGATCGGAAAGTTGAAGATCGTAGAAATATTCTCTATGCAGAGGCGATGTTGAATTCAGAATCTATGGAATGGATTGATGATGAAGAGTTATTAGAAAAGATTTATCTTGCGATAGAACATTTATCGGGTAAATGTCGTCAAATAGCTAAAATGCGATTGATCAAAGAAATGAAATATAGCGAAATTGCGTCGGAACTTTCAATTTCTGAAAATACAGCTAAAGTGCAAGTACATAGAGCAATATTAAAGATAAAAGAACAATTGACTGCTGATTCTGCTTTCTTTATTTTGATTAGTGCGTACTTAGAATTTTTCCAAGAGTAGAAAAAAATCGGAATTATTTGTAAACCTTTTTGAGTTTTTGGGATTGTATATACAAATAAACTCAAAAAATGGACTCGATAGATTGGATTATTATTAATAAAAGTCTTGATGGATCATTAAATGATCAGGAATCGGAAATACTATCAGAATGGTTAGCCGAGTCGGCTGAGCATTATGCGTTATATCAGAAAATAAAAGCATATGATTCGTATTCACTCAGTGATGAGAAATTTAAGCAATGGAGGTCAGAATATACAGATGTACTATCCCGATTAAAACAGCGTCGGAATAGGAGATTCGTGCGTCGGAAAATTCTTGTATCAACTTCGGTGGCGGCTGTTTTTGCTCTTGTTGCCTTATTTACCTTGTTTTTAAATCATCCGGAGCCGAGATCTGTAAACTTGAATGGAAGTGGCGAACATTCGAAAGTTCAACTACAACTTGCAAATGGTAGTTGGCTAGATCTGGATACGGTTAAAGAGAATCGTTTGATGGGAATGAATCATGTCAATGTTTCGTCCAGTGACAAAACATTGACATATCAACGTGCTGATAGCTTGCAACAAATGGAGTATAATATATTGAAAACGGAAAGGGGAGGAGAATGGAACGTGACGCTTGAAGATGGAACTCGAGTTTATTTAAATTCTTCGTCAACATTGAAATACCCGATTTCGTTTGCAGGTGAAAGTCGGCAAGTATTTCTTGAAGGAGAAGCCTATTTTGAAGTAACGCATAATCCGAATAAACCATTCATTGTCAGAACAAATGATATGAATATTTTGGTTTGGGGAACCTCTTTCAATATAAATGCCTATCCGGATTATAAAATTGTCAGGACGACACTCGTTAATGGAAAAATTGACGTGGAATGTTCCGGTGATACCCATACGATTCTCCCGGGTCAACAAATTGTTTTTGAGAAAGAGACAAGATCAGTAAAGATACAGGAAGTTGACACTGAATTATATACATCCTGGAAAAATGGTTTTTATAAATTCAATGAAACGAGACTTGAAGATATATTAGCGATGCTGTCATTGTGGTATGATGTGGACGTGATCTATGCAGATGAATCAGTTAAAGATTTGTGTTTCACGAGTTCAGGCAAAATGGCTCGTTACGACAATCTCATGAATCTGCTTAAAAAATTCGAATATACCAATAATGTTACATTTGAACTGAATGGTAAGAAATTAACCGTTAGGAAAAAATAAACTTGCTAAGGTTGCATCCTTAGCAAGCTAAACCTGCAAAATAGCTTAAATGGTAGTGAGACTATTTTGCTAAGTAGTAATAATTAAAAAACAAAGTTATGAAAAAAAAGCGAACCAAGAAAAGGTTGACGGATGAATTGAATGTTCGGAGATTTTTAATTAAAATGAAATTGCCACTTTTTTTATTGATGATTTTATTTTTATCAGTAAATACAGTTGCTTTTTCCCAGACAGCTAAAATTTCAGTTAATTTCACGGAAACTCCACTTTCAGAAGTTTTTGCAGAATTGGGAAAACAGGCTAAAATGGTTTTCTTGTACGACCATAAATTGGTTGAATCTAAAGGAAAAGTTTCTTTAAAGGCTGACAATCAGGAATTAGAAAAGGTATTAAAAGGATTTTTACCCACATTGGGATTGACTTATGTTTTCGAAGATAGTGTTGTTGTTATTCGGAAAGCTCCTGTTGATTGTCCCTTGAAAGCGGTGAGAATGATTACAGGTGTGGTAACGGACGAAACCGGACAACCCTTACCGGGTGTTCACGTTGTGATTAAAGGTTCACATAAAGGTGTTGCGACGGATGTTAACGGGAAGTTTAATGTTGCAGTTGAAGATGGTACGAAACCGGTATTTGTTCTTTCGTTTGTGGGAATGGAACCGCAGGAATTGAAAGTTTCGGAAAAAGATAACTATAAAGTGGTCTTAACTGCTAAATTGCAAAAATTTGATGATGTAATAGTCACTGGTTACCAAACTATTTCTAGGGAAAGAAGTGCAGGTTCATATTCGAGGGTTTCGGGTGAAGAAGTGTCTAAAAAAGCGAATCTGACAGGAAATATTCTTGAAACTCTTGAAGGACTTACTCCCGGATTAAGCGTAAATTACGGAATTGGAGAGGACAAGTTCTTGATCCGAGGAACGACTTCGATTAATTCGTCAACAGAACCACTTATCGTGGTTGACGGAGTTGCATTAGAGGAGGGGAATATCGAGGAACTTATAAACAGTAATGATATAGAAAGTGTGACCTTCCTTAAAGATGCCACTTCTGCTTCAATTTGGGGAGCGAGAGCTGCGAACGGGGTAATTGTGATAACTACAAAATCGGGGAAAACCGGAGATCATCGTTTAAAAATCACTTATGATGGTTCATTTACCTACAAGGGACTTCCTGATTTTGGATATAGGGGACTTATGAATAGTGAACAGATTATCCAATCTGCAAAGGAGATTTTTGATCCAGAAGCTTATCCGTGGGCAACGGTAACAACCAAAAATGGGGGAGCTTTGGTCTATCCGCATGAAATACCTTTATATCAGTATGCTAATGGTGAGATAGATGAGATTGAACGGGATCGGCAGCTTGATGCATTAGCCAAGTTGAATAATCGTTCACAAATTGAAAAATATTTATTGCAGCCGGCTTTATTCACGAAACATACGGTATCATTTTCGGGTGCAGCCAATAATATTTATTCCATCTATGGATCGGTTGGTTACGAGTATAACCAGAGTATCGAACGGACAAATACCAACAAGATCATGCTCAATTTTAAGCATAATATACAATTGAAAAAATGGTTGAAAATTGACTTGACAACGAATCTTTCCGTACAGAATGTAAAAACAGGTCTCATGCCGGCATACACGAATGAAAATACGATTTTACCTTATGAGATGTTGGCAGATGAAGAAGGGAACCCAATTGACCATTCCCACACGGTTTTTTATAAAGATTATCAAGATGAGCTTGAAACAAAGAGTCTTCTTGATTTGAGTTATGTCCCCTTGGATGATATGAAAGAAGGGTTTAATAAGTCAAAATCAGTGAATGGCCGTGTAAATTTGGGAATAGCTATCAATTTGATCAAGGGATTAAAATATGAGGGACGTTTCCAGTACCAGCAAAATTATAGTAAGAGCGAGTTATTTTACAGTCAAAATTCGTCGCTAGTCAGAATAGAGTTAGCAAGATACACAAAACCGGCTAATCCGCCTTCTACCACGGCTCCGACTTATTATCTTCCCACTACCGGAGGCCGATATACCCTTGCTAATATTGATGGGATGAACTGGACGATTCGAAATCAGTTCAATTATGACCGTGTTTTCGGTAAGGATAAGCAACAAATAACGGCGATTGCCGGTATGGAAATACAGTCGGGAGTATCTACATCAAATTCAAATACACGACGGGGATATGACCCGCAATCGCAGACTTACCAAGCGTATGATGAAAAGGAACTTGCCACAAATGGAGTTTCAGGTGCCGTGTATAGTAATTTCGGAACACCCCGTAATACATTGGTAACGAAAATGTTTTCTCAAAGTGAAACGGAAAAACGGTTTGTTTCTTTTTATTCGAATGTTGCCTATACTTACAATAGCAAATATACTTTAAATGGCAGTATTCGAGTGGATCAGTCAAATTTATACGGAAGTGATCCTAGTGTCCAGTTTAAACCCATTTGGTCTGTTGGTGTGGCTTGGAACTTGAAGAGGGAAAGTTTTATGGATCAGATTGATTTCCTGAATCGTCTGGATTTCCGGTTTAGTTATGGTCTGGGAGGAAATTCCCCTAAACCGGGTAAGGGAGGTCCTTATAATCTGTTGAATGCAAAGGCCAGTACGATGTTTGCAGGATTGGGTATAGGTTATGACATCATGTATCCGGCAAATGATAAGATTCATTGGGAAAGAACTCGGACTATAAATGGCGGGATAGATGTGGCCATATTCAATAATCGGATTACCGCATCAATAGATGTATACCATAAATTGACAACAGAATTGTTAGCAACAAAGCCGACTGATCAGACGCTGGGATGGGAGAGTTTTTATACCAATTTCGGAGATATGAAAAACCAAGGATTTGAAGTATCTCTTAGGACGAAGAATATCTTCACTCGGAATTTTAGTTGGTCAACCGTGTTGACAATGACGAATAACCGTAATAAAGTTCTGAAACTAAATCTTGATGGCGCAATGACCGCGGGTAAAAAAGTGTACATGGACTATATTGAAGGTTATGCAGGCAATAGCTTGTTTGCATATCGATGGGCAGGTTTGAGTGAGGAAGGAAACCCTCAGGTTTACAATGCGGAAGGAGAAATAATCAGTGATTATCAAGATGAATCTTTGACCGAGGATGCAGTGAAGTTTATGGGTGTCACTCAGCCGAAATGGTATGGCGCATTGACAAATAACTTTTCTTACAAGGGTTTTGACTTTTCGTTTATGCTCGTGTATAATTTTGGTCACAAAATGCGTCGTGATGTAAATAATTTTTGGTACGGGCGACTGGCACGTAATGTAAGCAAGAAGTTTTTGGACCGTTGGCGGGAACCCGGTGATGAGAAATACACGGATGTACCGAAATACGTTTCTAAAACGGTTGAAAATAAAACGAAGTCAAGGGACATTACTTTTTACGAATTAGCGGATATTAATGTCTTGGATGCTTCTTATGTTAAGTTACGAGATATTACATTATCCTACTCTCTGCCTAAAAGTTTGTGTGATAAACTATTCATGGATAGAATAACGTTACGGGCACAAGCCTCTAATTTATTCTTGATAGCGGCAAATAATGATGGGATAGACCCTGAATATCACCATTACAGAAGTGGCTTACGCGGGACAAAATACGGTCCGTCGTGGTCATTTGGGCTTACTATTAACTTTAAATAAGGTTAACCTATGAAATGTAATCATGTATATCACGGATTGGCAACTATATTGAGTGTTGTCTTGTTGCTTGGAGGTTGTAAGGATTTCCTTGATGTAAAACCTAAAGGAAAGTATATTCCCGAAACAATTGAACACTATAACGGAATGTTCAATAGTACGAATCTGACTTCTGTAACTTATTCTCAAGTAACGGAACTCGGGACGAAATTAGGAGTGAGTACACTTTATAATATTTTTATGGGGGATGAACTCATGGCGACACAAACTTCGGTTTCTGAACTTGATTTCAAGATGAATCAGGCATATCAGTGGGAGGGGAAAATTTTCGGTGAAGAGGATGATGTTTGTGAGTGGGCAACAATGTACCAGCAAATCTACACGTTCAATGTTATCATTAATAACGTGATGGATGCATCGGGTGGAACGAATAAACGAAAGCTGGAACTCCAAGCTGAAGCACGGGTGAATAGGGCGTTTAGATATTTGATTCTTGCCCAGTATTTTGGAAAACCATATAATGAATCAACGGCGAATTCGGATTTATGTGTTCCTCTTATTGTTGAGGATGATATGAATTTGAAAAATCTGAAACGGAATACAGTTCAGGAAGTTTATGATTTTATCATTAAGGAATTGGAAGAATCTTGTCCCGATTTGGTGGAATCAACGAATCATCCATTACGAATTTACCAATGTGCAGGATGGTTTTTTTTGGGTAGGGCTTACTGGGTTAAAGGAGATTACGAGAATGCAAGAATTGCCTTGGAGAAAGCACTTAAATCTTCTGAAATAAACACCACTGGTATCACTTTGTGGGATTACAACCAAATGTTGAGTGAATGGGGATATAATTCCGCTAGGCCATACGCATGGACTTCCGGTTTCCCAGCTAATAATACAGGAGCCAATAAAGAGGTTGTTTACAATTATCAGTATGCAATCTCTTCTATTTCCAGTGCAACGGGCCAACCTAAATTATTTATAAAGGAAAAATACATGGATCTGTACGGGCAAGATGATCTTCGAAGAAACTTTTTTTCGAATAAAACGAGGACCGGGGCCGCTATGGAGGGATATAGGAGATTACCTTGCAGGACAATCTTTAATCTAGGTGTTGAAATGCCTGATCTATATTTGATGCTAATAGAGTGTCAGGCTCGTTCTACGGATCAGGCTTTGCAGAATGAGGCTCGAATAAATCTTGAAGAATTCCGGCGTCATAGAATGTCTCAAGAGGCTGCGGTAATTCCTACCGATATAACTTCTCAAGAAAAACTAATCCGCTTTGTCGTGGAAGAACGGTTACGGGAATATATGATGACCGGAATACGTTGGTTTGATATGAGAAGATTATGGAATGATCCGCTTTTTCAAGATTGGAAGGCTGAATATACACATACAGACGGGGAAAGTACTTATACGCTGACAGAAGATCGGCTTGTTTATCAAATTCCACCGAAAATACTTGTATTTAATAATGATTGGCAAAATAATAAATAACAATAAAATATTGATGAGGATGAAAAAACTAATTTTATTAAGCATTATATTGCTTGGAACGTTCGCTGTGAATGCACAGGTGATTAAAGGAAAATTTAATGATTATCACGGCGAAACGATAAAAATTAATATTGGAGGTTGTGATCGGGAGGCCCTTAAAATAGGAAGTGACGGATCGTTTGTATTTAACCCGGTGATCAGGTATGAAGGACAAAAGTTTACTATAAATATGCCTGATGAAACCCGGATTCCCGTGTTAGTAGGTAAAGGGGAAGAAGTCCGGTTGGAAGTATCAAAAGATAAGGATGGAAATACAATAGCAAAATTTGCAGGGGATAGGACGGATATTAATACCTATTTATTTGTTCATGCGAATCAGTTATCTGGATTGAAAGGAGCTAGAGGACAGAAATTTACCACGTTTAAAGAGTATTCGGCAAATTTGGATCGTTTGGATAAAAAATTGGATCAATTATTGAATAAAATTAAGGGAGATCAGGATCTTGTCGAGGAGTATCGGGTGGAAAAGAATGTGGATATTATTTCGGCTAAAATTGGATTTGGAAGAGGTGACGAAAAACTAACCCTCACGGATAAGGATTACATAAAATTTATGAAGTCAATGGATGTGAATGATAGTATCACTTTTAGAAAAGATCCTCGCAAAGCCTCATTAGGTTATACGGGAGTGGTGGAAAGGCGAATATCTTGGGAGGCAAGAAACAGGGCTACCGCTCAAGATGATCCAGCTAAATCATTTATTAGAAAATTATTGATCCTTGATGAACTGGTAAGTAATCAAGAGATTAAAAATAGTGTTTCTCACTATTATGCCATTATGTTTTATATGGGAGGGGGAAATGCTCATGCGAGAGAGTTCGTTGAAACTTTTAATAAAATAAATACAGACCCGGAACATCTTGCTTTTGTGAAAGCACGACCATTACCATCAAAGGATAATAATCTTGAGGCCGGATCGGTAGCTAAGGATTTTGAAATGCATGATCGTGATGGTAATCTGGTGAAACTCTCAGATTTTAAGGGAAAACTTGTTTATATGGATATTTGGGCAACATGGTGTGGGCCGTGTGTGGAAGAGATTCCTAACATGGAAAAATTATATCAACATTATAAAGATGATCCGCGGATTCTATTAGTGAGCGTATCAGTGGATAGTAAAAAGAACCTTTGGGAGAAAAAATTAGATGAAGACAAACCTCAATGGCCGCAATATATAGTTGATGGAGCTTTAAAGGATAAATTGTACAATGAATACATAATAACCGGAATACCTCGTTTTATGATGTTTGATAGTGAGGGTAGAATTATCACAATCAATGCGATGAGACCTTCTAACGGTAAACTGATTCCGTTTATAGAGGAACAATTGTCCAAACCGAAAGAGATAAAAGGTCCCGGAGGTATGAAAATGATTAAATTGAAGTAATTGTTATCTCTTAAAATTAAACCTTTAGAGATATTTATTGAAGGCCAACTGATTTGGAATAAATTAGTTGGCTTTTTGTATCTCTTTTAAATTTTACTGGGGTTGATCTGGTATATTACCTTCTTTTGGATAACCCATTATGGTTCCGTCTATGTCTTGGTATCCCCAGAATTGATGTTTATAATAGTTATATTCGTAGGTTTCTCTTATAACAGGACCATCTATAGCTGAAAAAGGTAGATAAACATTTCCTATATTTGGAAAATGTTGATATTTGAAAGTTGGAATGTCTGTAAATGTATGATCCGGACCATAACAGGAAAAATTACTTAAAATGTAATCGCTATCAGCGAAAATAATGGATTCTAGTCGGTTTGAGTCACATCTGACATCCTGTATTTCTAAATTAGAAGTAAGATCAAGAGTTTGTAAATTATTGCGTACGAGATAAAGTTGAAGTATTGCAGGAGTATGTTTCAGTTCAATATCAGTAAGTTGGTTATGAGATAAATAGAGTTTTTTAATATTTGCACATCCACTTATATTGATGTTTGTCAATTTATTATCGGAACACGAAAGATCTGTTAGGTATTTATGATTACTGGCATCAAAAGAGATGAGTTGGTTATAACTAGCATCTATCTTTTCTAAAGAATTGGGAGCATTTATAGTAAGTTTTTCTATCAGGTTATCGTAACATTGAACTTTTACTAATTGTGTATTTTTGGAAAGATCTAGTTCTTTCAACTGATTGTTAAAACAATCGAGTATAGTTAAAGACGTGCAAAGGGATAAATCCAATGATTCCAAGAGATTGTATTCACATGCCAGTGTTTTTAAATTTGGACAATGTTCAACATGAAGTTCTTTGATTTTATTGTAATTGCAATCTAAATGTTCAAGTTTTGGAAACTTGCTGATATCAAATTCTTCTATATCATTGACTTTCACGTCGATTGAGGTTAAATTGGGATAGAGTTCCGGTAATTGTGATATATCTTTTAACTCGCAGGCTACCAAGGATATACTTTTTGTGTTTTGTGCGACAACACTATTTCGGTTAAATCTGCCTTGTTCGTCAAATTCAGCGTAATAGGGTTTTTCTTGCAATGCTTTACGTAATTTTTCATCCCGTATTTCCACGTAGCTTTCCTTGTATAAGTGAAGATTGATATTTTGAAAGGCATCCTGTTTTACTTCAACCGTGTATGGTTGGTTTCCTGCTTGGCTAAGGTTCAAGTAAAGACCTGTAAGTTTTTCTGATTCAATAGGAAATGATTCATCAAATTCCCACTTGTCAATTGGAGTGTTATTTTTATCATAAAACGTGAGGCTTAAATGGACAAGAATATTATCGCTCATTGGAAATAAATAAACGATACGGAAGTTTGAGGTCGTGCTATAAATTGGTATATTTTCTTGGCAAATGGTTACTTCATCTTGGGAAATTTCTTTTATTGGGGATAACAAGGCTCCTTCCGGACGGGTGATTTCTAGCGTGAAATGAGTAACGGAGCCGGGGAATAGGCCATAATCAGGATGTTGCACGATGGCGAGGCCACCGCATACACGTCTGAAATAGCAATAGACGGTATGGTATTCTGTTGGCATTTCCAAATAGGCTTTTGCCATAAAAATATCTTGCTCTCCTGTTAAGGATTGTTCGATCGTGATGGTGTTATAATTTTCAGTATTCTTTATGCTTGAACCAATATTTTCAAATGCAATGAGTTTATATTTTCCTTGAGGTAGGGATAGGGTTGGAGTTTTTTCAGAGGTACTTATATGTTGAACGAGAGAATCTGCCTCGTTATAGATATAGAAGTGACGATCCGTTACCGTATGTTCCGGATCTGAAGAAGAATAGTTAACTTTAATATCATGTAATTTTGATTCAGGAGAATCATGGCTATTACTATCATTACATGCACTTAAAAATAGGGCAAATACGATGATTGAATAGGAGGTAAAAAGATGTTTCATCTGATTTGATTTAAAGTTATTTTAATTCTCCCTCGAATTGATAATATTTATTACCATATATATCGAAATTTCCCATGTTCCATGTTGTCGAGTGGTCAAACCTGTTGATCTCCGAAACAACCTGTGTTTTCTTCTCGGATGAGAAAGAATAGACAAAAAATTTAAATTCTGTTGATTCCGATGTTTTTACGGTGGCAGTTGTGGACGTTGTTTTTTTGTTTTGTGGATCGAGATAATACGTGGGACGTATATTTGTTAGAGTTGTTGTCATTTCTTTTATTTCTCCTGCACGTGGAATTTCTTCCGGTACAAAAACAAGTGCGCTTACGATGGGGGTCAATGTTATCGTGATGGGGGAAGGTGAGATAGAAGTGATTCTCACCTGCATTGTCGCGATATAGATCTCTGAACCATACCGGTTGGGAGCGAGTACGGTATCCAACATTAAATGTGCAGTAGAATACTTTTCAAAGTTATTTAAATAGGGAATACCATTGGCTATAAATACGATCGTGTAATATTGTCCCATTTTCAGTTTCACGGAGAATGTATTGTTTTCGGGAATGACAACAGATTCGATATTATTGCTAGTATATATAAGTCCCAATAAATTAGGCTCCTGTATATCATCACTTCGACTGTTCAATGGCGTCATGATATATTCTATTGAAGGAATGAACGAAACATCGACCCATTCGTTTGTTGAATCCGATTCTTTGCTACACCCATAAAATAATATAAGGACACTAAAGAAAGAGAGAATTATTTTCATGATATTGATTTTTAACCACTCATGAAAGGTAAGACTTTTTTTTAGGAATACAATAAGAAAAGTTATTTATTCATAAAGAATTATTCGTTCATAATATCTGTTTGTCTATCGATAGAGGCTTGGTGGATGGCTTTGAACACGCGCTCCACGAGTTCTTCACTCAAATTATTCTTGCGGGCCTCTTCAAGAACACGGGTTAGAATTTTTTCCCAGCGATCCGGTTGGAGAATGGTAATATTGTTTTGTTTTTTATACGTCCCGATCTCTTCAATAATTTTCATCCGGTTGGTAAGGACTTCCATGATCGTGTTATCCAGTGTATCTATTTTTTCCCGGAGTTCTTCGATGATTAGGGTACTATTTGAGTTGTTAGGATGTTCTTCCCGGATTATCAGATGGGCTAGAATGTGATTTAATTGATCAGGTGTAATTTGTTGAAAAGCATCACTTAATGCACAATCCGGATTCACGTGAGACTCGATGATTAATCCGTCGAATCCCAGGTCCATTGCTTTTTGGGATATTTCCTGAATATATTCCCGATGGCCGCTGATGTGGCTGGGATCACAGAAAAGCGGTAAGTTCTTAATGCGTCGCTTTAACTCAATTGGTATTTGCCATTGAGGCATATTACGATAGCGAGTACTATTGTAGGATGAAAAACCGCGATGAATAGCGCCTAATTTTGTAATACCGCATAAATAGAGACGTTCAAAAGCACCAATCCATAGTTCTATGTCCGGATTTACCGGATTCTTGACGAGAACCGGAATATCAACTCCTTTTAATGATTCCGCAATTTCCTGAACAGCAAACGGGTTTGCCGTAGAACGGGCACCAATCCACACCATATCCATCCCGTATTTCAGTGCAGCCTCCACGTGATGGGCATTGGCGACTTCCGTGGAAATTTTCATTCCCAATTCCTTTTGGATATTTTGTAACCAAGGCAATCCTTTTACTCCGACTCCTTCAAAACAATTCGGACGGGTCCTAGGTTTCCATATCCCGGCTCGTAAAACTTCTATTCCATTGGTTTTCAATTGAGTTGCCGTGTTAAAAAGTTGCTCTTCACTCTCAGCACTGCAAGGACCTGCGATCATTAACGGACGCTCTTGTCGGGTAAACAGATTCCATTCGGAATAGGATTGTATTTCTAATGGCTTGGTCATTTTAACTACAAAATTAGAATTCAAAGATATTCTTTTTCCGCTTAAAAATGGAGCTATCCCTTTACTTTTTGGATAGCTCTCGGCGGATGATGTATTTCAACAAAATGTTCCGTGTTTGAAATTGAATTTGGATACTTTTTTAGTGAAAGTCTTTTTACGTGCTTGTTTTGAAACTGATACATGACTTTGCGTGTTCTTGTTTCCTTTCTGAAGATTTGATTTCTGTGTTTTCATGATTTTTAGATTTTAAGTAAGACTAAAAAACCCGGCTGGGATTAGCCGGGTTGAATGAATATAATATGTGTTACTTACATTTTTACAGGTAATACAAGGTCATCCCAGCTGTTGTTGAGGTAATAATAATAGTAGTAATAATAACGACCTGTATGTGAAAAAATAGTATTCATGTCTATAGTTTTAAATAAAAAAGGCCCCGAAATTCGGGGCCTGTATATTTTATATGATGACAATATTCCCCCTTTACTTTTCCGGAAAGTAATAATAGAAATAGTAATATGAGGTGTACATTGTGTTCATTTTCTTTTCATTGTTTGGGACAAATATAGGTATTCTGAAATATAAAACAAATAAGTAAGCAGAAAAGTTAGGAGAAAAAGTCTAACTTTGTGTGGATTAATTTGAAAAGGAAAGATGATGACTAACGAGGAGAAAAAATTATACTTGCTGGATGCTTACGCGTTGATTTACCGTTCGTATTACGCGTTTATCAATAATCCCCGGATTACGACGACGGGAATAAATACATCGGCCACTTTCGGTTTTTTTAATTTTTTACTGGAATTGCTTGAATTGGAAAAACCTACTCATCTGGCAGTAGTTTTTGACCCGGAAGGTCCTACTTTCCGTCATGAAATGTACCCGCCCTACAAGGCCCAGCGTCCCCCGATGCCGGAGGACCTGAGAAAGTCGGTGCCTTATATTAAAAGTATTATTGAAGGATTAGGTATTAAATCAATTGTTGTCAGCGGGTTTGAGGCGGACGACGTGATCGGTACGCTGGCCAAACGGGGAGAGAAAGAAGGGTTTCAGGTATATATGATCACGCCGGATAAAGATTACGCCCAGTTGGTTAGCGAACGAGTGTTCATGTATAAACCGGGACGTGCCGGAAATAAGTCTGAAGTGTGGGGTATTCCGGAAGTATTGGATCATTTCGGGATCGAGCGGGTGGAACAGGTAATCGATATTCTTGGTTTGATGGGTGATACGGCGGATAACGTACCGGGATGTGATGGTGTCGGACCGAAAAGTGCTGCCACATTGATTTATAAATATGGAAGTATAGAAGGGGTATATCAACATATAGATGAACTGAAAGGTAAGCAAAAAGAGCGCTTGTTGTGTTGCCAAGATACAGTCTTTTTATCAAAGGAATTGGTGACAATCAACACAGAAGTACCCATGGAAGTAAATGCTGAAGATTTAGCATTGGGCGAGATTCAAGACGATGTGTTAAAGCCGATCTTCAATGAATTGGAGCTTTTCTCTCTGGCAAAGAGAGTGTTCATGATAGAACACGAGGAAAATTTGGTAGAGACCATTCACCCGGAAGAAGTCGATTACCGGGAAATCACTACCGTGGCGGAACGGGATGAATTACTTCAGAAGTTGAGAGAGGCTCCTGAATACGTGCTGAACGTGATCTTTGGAGATGGCACGATTTACAACTCTTATCCGGACTATCTCTGTTTCTCAACAGCCGTTAATACTGCTTGTTACCTGCGATTACCTTCAGCGAAAGATAAGGCCGAGGACGTGATTCGTTTATTTAAACCTATTCTTGAAGATCAGAACAAAGTTTTGATCTCGAATGACGTGAAGGACGATATTATTTGGTTAAGGAGAGCCGGGGTAGAGATTCTAAATAAAATATTTGATGTCAAGATTGCACACTACGTTCTACAACCGGACAGTTCTCACGAACTGGAACGTGTTGTTTTGGAAATGCTGAATTATCGCTTGATAAAAGGAGATAATACCGAGAATCCTCAATTATCCCTATTTCCTGATGAAGGAGCCAAGAAAGACAAGGATTTTGCGGAACGTACGGATATATTATTCCGCTTGAAAGGAAAGTTGGAAGAGGCTTTACAGGAAGTCGGGCTTTATAAGTTGTATGAAGAAATTGAAATGCCCTTGGTATCTGTTTTGGCCGATATGGAGTACGAGGGTGTGTCTATCGATAAGGTGGCATTAGATGATCTATCCGAGGATTTGAAAATAAGAATCGCTGAGACAGAGAAAATTATATATGAAATGGCCGGTAAAGAATTCAATATTAGTTCTCCCAAGCAGTTGGGCGAGATATTATTCGACCAGATGAATATTGATTCCGGCAACAAGAAAACCAAAACAGGCCAACACAGTACATCCGAACAGGTATTATCAAAATTGGAAGATGCACATCCAATTGTAGGACATATACTTAATTACCGGGGATTAAAGAAATTATTGACCACGTATGCGGAGGCTTTACCCACGTATATTGATCCGGCAACCGGAAAGATTCACACGCATTTTAACCAAGCGGAGGCGGCAACCGGAAGATTGAGTAGCTTGAATCCGAACTTGCAAAATATACCTATCCGGACAGCCGAAGGTCGGAACATTCGGAAAGCTTTTATCACGGGTGATCCGGATTACGAGTTCTTCTCAGCCGACTATTCGCAGGTAGAGTTGAGGTTGATGGCACATTTGAGCGGTACGCCGGAGTTGATCAATGCTTTCCTGAAAGGGGAAGACGTCCATGCAGCAACGGCATCTAAAATTTATCATGTGCCTTTAGAAGAGGTGACCCCGGAGATGAGACGACGGGCGAAAACGGCTAATTTCGGGATTATTTACGGTATTTCGGCTTGGGGATTGGCGGAACGGCTGAAAATTTCCCGGAAAGAGGGTAAGGAACTGATTGAAGGTTATTTTGCCCTTTATCCCGGAGTGAAACGTTACATGGAAGAATCCGTGGAGAAAGCCCGGAAAAAAGGGTACGTGGAGACGATCATGGGCCGCCGTCGTTATTTGAGAGATATAAATTCCCGGAATGCGGTTGTACGGGGTGTTGCCGAGCGAAACGCGGTGAACGCTCCTATCCAAGGATCAGCAGCCGATATTATTAAGAAAGCGATGATATGTATTCATCAGAAATTAAAAGAACGGGGGTTGCGTTCCAAGATGATTTTGCAGGTGCATGACGAGTTGAACTTTAAATGTCATCACGAGGAAATCGAGGAATTGAAGAATCTCGTGGTGGATTGTATGGAGCACGTCGTGAGTCTGGCAGTACCTTTGACTGTGGGCACGGGCTACGGGAAAAGCTGGTACGAGGCACATTAATGTTAGAATATAAAGATGTTGTTGGGAATGTTGGACGAGCAAATAGATTCAGTTATAACGGATAGTATCGTGTCGGAGTCGGATTCTGTAGTGTTTCCGATCTCTTTGTTGAGAGAATCTGTCTCTTGGAAACCTTTCTTACCTTTTGACACGTTGACGAATCAGGTGGAATTGGTGGAAGGAATTCCTTTGAGCGGGGAGAAGATGAATATTGAATTTATTTCCAGTATTCTGATTTATACGGTTGTGTATCTCGTTTTTATCGCTTTGTTGCGCCTGCGAGGAAGAGGTTTCCTCACGACGGTGTACACCTATTTTTTCAACCGGAAAAGAGGGGCCAGCTTACAATCGGAAGGTGGGATTCCGAACTATTTCTTTGTTTTCTTGTCGGTTAGCCTTTCTTTCTCAATCTTGTCCATGTTGATGGCTTTTTTAATCGATCCTCCCTTTGTATTCTTTAATGCCTTAATCTATTTCCTAATCATTTTTGGTTACTACTTTTTAGTCTTGGGACTTGTGCGGCTTTTCGGGTGGGCATTTAATAGAAGGCATTGTGCATCGGAGATCATCTTGAATTTGCGCACAAGTGCGATTGTGTTGGGATTATCCATATCCCCGTTCGTGTTGGCCTTGTTTTACGTGCAAACTTCGGCAATAAATATGTTATTATATGTCATTTTAGGGCTTGGTATCATTATTCTGGTTTTCAGATTTATAAGATTGATTAAAATATTATATGGATATAGAGTTTCAATTTTGTATATGATTTTGTACCTTTGTGGGCTTGAAATATTGCCGATTCTTGTCTTGTACAAGCTATTGGGATAAGTTAGAGAAGTTAGTGTAATTTTAAAACAGAAAAAGTTGAAAATAAAGAAGATACTAGTTTCGCAGCCAAAGCCGACAACCGAGAAATCTCCGTATTTTGATTTGGCAGAAGAATTTGGATTGAAATTAGAATTCAAATCATTTATAAAGGTAGAAGGTGTCACGGCAAAAGAATTTCGTCAGGAAAGGATAAATATTCTTGATTTTACCGGGATCGTTTTTACCAGTCGTACGGCTATTGACCATTTCTTCCGGATCTGTACCGAAATGAGGGTAACCGTTCCCGACACGATGAAGTATTTCTGTATATCAGAGGCTATTGCTTTCTATCTTCAGAAATATATTGTGTACCGTAAGAGAAAGATTTTCTATGGGGACAAGAAAGTCGAGGATATGACGAAAATTCTGTTAAAGCACAAGACCGAAAACTTTTTGGTTCCGGTTTCCGACGTGCATAAAGAAAATATCCCTGCTTTGATGGATGAACTACACTTGAAGTACACGAAATCCGTATTCTATAAAACCGTGTCCAGTGATGTAGCCTCTGAAATTCCGGATTTGAAAGAGTATGATATCTTGGCATTCTACACTCCGGCTGGTATCAAGTCATTGTTCCACAACTACCCGAATTTTGAACAGGGTTCGACAATTATTGCGGCCTTCGGGGAGGCGACAGCCGAGGCGGTAGAGGAGGCTGGGTTGAGGCTTGATATAAAAGCCCCCACGGAAAAAGCCCCTTCGATGACCATGGCATTGGAACAGTTCATTAAGGCTTACAACAAAGAAAATAAATCAAAATAGGAAAATGGACATCAAACGATGTCCATTTTTTGTATGTTTGCACTCGTATATGGATGAAACGATAAAATACACGTTTTGCAAGGAAGAACGGTTATGCCGGAAGGGGGGATTCGAGGAACTTTTATCCTCGGGGTATAGTTTCGTGTCTTATCCGTTACGAGTGGTAATCCGGTTATACCCGAGGGGAGAGAAAGATTTCCCGGCCCGGATAGCAGTGAGTGTTTCTAAGAGGCGTTTCAAGCGAGCCGTGAAACGTAACCGGGTAAAACGTTTGATTCGGGAGACCTATCGTCTGAATAAAAATATATTGTACTCTTATATCCCGGAGGATAAAACGATGGATATATTGTTCATATATTTGCATGACGAAATTTTTGAATATGGTAAAATCGAAAAAGCGATAACCGGTGCTATTAAAAAAATTAGGAGCTATATTGAAAAAGATGGTAGTGGGGATATTGCTGATACCCATTAAATTTTATCAGTTATGTATTTCCCCCTGGACTCCTCCGAGTTGCCGCTATACCCCGACCTGTTCACAATATGCGGTGGAGGCGTTACGGAAACATGGTCCGGTAAAAGGATTATACCTTGCGATAAAACGGATATGTTCCTGTCATCCATGGGGAGGTTCGGGCTACGATCCGGTACCGTGAAATTTGTTATTTTGTTGGATATATACTATTTTCGCTAGATTGTTATTAAAGTAAGATTATGAGAAAAAATACACGTGTAATTATCTTCATTTCGGGAGTCTTGTTACTGGCTTTCGGGATGCTTGGCTTGAAGGAAGACGATAAAAGATTCCAAATTAGTAAGGGATTGGATATTTTTGCCACGCTTTTTCGGGACGTGAATCTTTTTTACGTGGATGATGTGCAACCGGAGAAAATGGTGCAGGACGGGATTGACGCCATGTTGAAGAAACTGGATCCCTACACGGTTTATTACCCGGAAACTAAGTTGGATGAGTTCAAGATGATGACAACGGGAGAATACGCCGGGATCGGTTCCGTGATCGGCATGAAGGATGATTACGTGGTGATTCGCGAACCCTATAAGGGATCTCCTTCTTACAAGGCTGGATTACTTCCGGGTGATTTGATTCTGGCAGTTGACGGGGAAAATATGAAGGGAAAGAATGTCGAGTACGTGAGTTCCCGTCTGAAAGGGCAACCCGGTAAAGAGGTGGTGCTTAAACTGCAACGTGTCGGGGAAGAAAAGCCTTTGGAGAAACGGGTTCTTCGGGAAGTCGTACAGGTCCCCAGTGTACCTTACTATGGAATGTTGAATAACGAGATTGGGTATATCTATTTTACCGGATTCACTGATAAGGCTGCAGATGACGTGAGAAGTGCGATCATGGATTTGAAAAACCGCGGAGCGCAGTCCCTTGTTCTTGATCTTCGCGGTAACGGGGGAGGATTGCTGGATCAGGCAGTGGAGATTGCCAATTTCTTCCTGCCGAAAGGTTCCTTGATTGTAAGCACGAAAGGAAAGATGAAACAATGGGATAAAGAATATCGCACGACGAGAAATCCCTTGTTACCGGATATGAAACTGGCCGTGTTAATCGATCGGGCTTCAGCTTCCGCATCAGAGATCCTTTCCGGTTCTTTACAGGATTACGATCGGGCAGTTGTAATCGGCGAACGTTCATTCGGTAAGGGGTTGGTGCAGACAACCCGTGATCTGGTCTATAACACGAAATTAAAGGTAACCACGGCGAAATATTATATCCCTAGCGGACGCTGTATTCAAGCAGTAGATTATTCTCACCGTAATCCGGATGGTAGCGTGGGTACGATTCCCGATTCTTTAATGAAACCCTTTAAAACGAAAGCCGGGAGAACGGTGTACGACGGCGGTGGTATCACTCCGGATGTGAAGATTGAGCCGGAGAAATATGCTAAAGTAACTCAGGAACTGGTGTTACAGGATATGATTTTTGATTTTGTCAATGAATATGCGGCAACTCATCCCACTATTGCGACTCCTTCTGAATTTGTTTTGTCAGATGAATTGTTCAACGAGTTCAAGGAATACTTGAAAAAGCGTGAATTTGAATACGAGACAGCTTCCCAGCTTGTTTTGGAAAGATTGGTAAAGGCAACTCAAGACGAGAAATACTATGATCAGGTGTCCAGCCAGGTAGAGCAATTGAAGAAGAGTCTCGGACACTCTATTGATCGGGATTTGGATGTTTTCAAGAAAGAGATTTCCGATATATTGTCCGACCAGTTAATGGAACGGTATTACATGCAAGAGGGTGTGATAGAGTATCATATTCGTAATGACAAGGATATAGCCAAGGCGCTGGAGGTTTTATCGAACAACGAAGAGTATCAAAAAATATTGAAGTAGTACGAAAAAATAGATAGTAGTTTTTTGAAATCCCAAAAAACTACTATCTTTGCACCGCAATAAAACAATTGCCCTATTGTGTAATGGTAGCACTACAGATTCTGGTTCTGTCTGTCTGGGTTCGAATCCTAGTGGGGCAACAACATGAAGAAAACCCTTATAGTTGGAAAACTGTGAGGGTTTGTTTTTTTTAATGAAATTTGTTGATTAGCAGTGCTGTTACTCCTCTTTGCTATTTTGTCTGAATAATTTGTGATATTAGGATTAGGGGATAATTTGAGGCATAAGAGGTATCATTTTAGGTATCATTTGTTGTTTTGGACAATAAATTTAGGTATCATATTAATGTATTTATTATTAGTGTTTTCTTATGTATGTTTGGAAGGAATAAGTAAGGATTGTACTTGTTTGTGCTAAGGTTTATTCTAAATTTGTAATTAATAGGTAATAACTAACGGATTACTACCGAATATAATATTTTTATTACATTTTATAAATACTTTATGAACCTTATTATATATAAGGTTCATATAAGGTTTCTATAAGGTATCTATAAGGTTTATAACGGTAATGATCCAGTAGTATTCAATTTATGACAATGTAATTATAATTAAAACTCTTGTTGTTTAGATATTAATTTTCATATAGTTACGGTCCTGTTATGTTTGAAATTTCTCTTTTTTGAAGAAACTATTTTTTATTTTTGGGATTTCACTATCACATTTCTGAATTCTAGGGGTGAAATGCTGGCCCATTTTTTGAAAAACTTACTGAAAGAGGCTTGATCTGAGAAATGTAATTCAGTGGCGAGAAAATTCGGATAAGGCGAGAAGGTAAACGGATTTATTTCCGAACAGGAGAAATTTAGGGCCGATGTCAGAGGTGAACACGGTGATTTCCCCTTGTAGGATTCTCCTTTTTTGAAGGTCTCGATTTCTTGGATGTTGACAATATTGTAAGACTCCATGCTGGAGGGTTATTTTATGATAATGGAGCGAAGTTTGTGTAATGTTTTTTGTGTCATGATTTTTTGGTTCAGAAAGCTGACCAGGTAACCCGTTATGCAGGCTGCGATGATGGAACCTTCTCGCACGCCTTCTATACGTTGGCTCAAGATGAGGGAAAGGATGACGGCTGACGTGACTAGGGTAACGTCGAAATACACTTTGAATTTTCCGAATTCTTTGTTACAACTGCGGGAGGCATATTTCACGAATCCCTCGGCACTCATCATGGCAACATGGGGTTTTATTTCGAGGACAACACCGATGGATTGCACGAGGCAGCCAACGAGTAGCAAGGCGATGGACATCCCGTAATTCGAGGGGTGTACACCATTTGTCAAAAGCATATTCAGATCAATAAATGCCGAGAATATGAAAGAAAAAGGTAACTGGAGTAGAATTTCGATTATGTCTCGTTTACTTTTATTGTTCCGGATCAACCAGAATTGTCCGATAATCAATAGCATATTGATGATGAACGTGCAGGTCCCCAAGGATAGAGAGCTGTTCAGGCTCAACACGTAGTTTACGCTGGAAATAGGAGTGGTTCCTAGTGCAGAACGGATAATTAATACGATTCCTACGGCTAGAAAATACAATCCGATAACGAATATCAAATACTTTTTTAAAAGTTCCTTCATGATTAATTCTCTCTCTGTAAAAAACGTACGAAGATACTTTTTTCCGATGAAAATAGGAATAATTGCGGGTGGGTAGTTTCAAATAAAACAAATTCTCTCGATTTTCGAACATCCGATTGTTGTAGCTTTTTTAGGAATTTTGCAGCGTCTTAAAGAAAGAGAAACAAGATGAGTAGGAAGAAAATTGTGACAGGATTATTGTGTATTTTCTTTTGGCTAACTTTTAGCCAGGTAGATTGTTTTACGTTGGGAAATACTATATATTTGTGTTAAATAATACATTTATGGTATGGATGATTGCGTGATCCGGGTGACCGGTTTGAAAAAGAGTTTTCCCAAGGGGAAAGAGGTTTTATGCGTGTTGAAGGGTATCGATATGGAGATCCGGCCGGGAGAGGTGATCGGTTACCTTGGAAGTAACGGGGCGGGAAAGTCCACGACCGTGAAGATTATGTGCGGGTTACTGGAAGATTTTGAAGGGAAGGTGAGTGTGCTGGGGTATGATGTCCGGGAAAATGATATAGAGGTGAAGAAACGAATCGGGTATATCCCGGAGAATGCCGTGATGTACGAGCATTTGACCCCGATGGAGTACTTGGAGTTTATCGGGGCCATGTACGGGCTGGACCGAAAGGAGGTGAGCCGGAAGGCTGACGAGTTGCTCTCGTTGTTCGAGATGAGGGAGAACCGGGACGAGAGAATGGTGAATTTTTCGAAGGGGATGAAACAGAAGGTACATATTATTTCGGGATTGCTGCATAACCCGGAAGTGATTTTCATGGATGAACCTTTGAATGGGTTGGATGCTAATGCGGTAATTGTCGTGAAGGAAGTCATTGCTCGTTTGGCAAAAGAGGGGAAAACGATCTTTTATTGTTCACATCTGATGGATGTGGTGGAGAAAATAGCCAGTCGGGTGATCTTGATTAACCAAGGTACGATTATCGCTAACGGTTCGGTGCGGGAGTTGATGGAAGAGGCGGGGGTGAGTTCTTTGGAGGGATTGTTCACGAAATTAATAGGGACCACGGGGCAGTCGGAGAAGGCGGAACTGATTGTAAACGCTTTTGAAAACAGGGAGTCATGATTAAGGTGGTGACACAAATTTTATGGTTCTTCCAAGGGTTGTTTACCCGTATGGGTGTTGATTTCGACCGGATGCTGGCCATCGTGACGGTGAAACTGACTGTGGATAACCGGATTGATCGGAGTGGACGGGGCAAGAAAAATACGTCGAATGCGTTGATGAGGCAGGGGATTTTACTCGGAATCTGTGGGCCGATCTTTTTCTTGACAGGGATAGCGTCGGGAGCTTTCGGGGTGTCGCTTTTGTTATTTCAGTCGTACCTGTTTCTGATGTTGATGATGAGTTTTATGATGGAATATTCCCGGATTCTTTTTGACGGGAACGATAATCATATATTGCGGCATTTGCCCGTGAATTCCAAAACGATACTGGTTGCTCGTCTCGTGTCGATGCTGGTGTATATGTTTTTTCTTTCCGGTTGTATGTCGGTGATCCCGTTGGTGATTGTCTGTTTTTGGAAAGGGGTGATGTCTGGGGCTTTTTTCATTATTTCCGTGTTTCTGAACACGATTTTCACATTGCTTTTTGCTAATGTTATTTATCTCGTGGTGATGCGCTTTATTTCCGTGGAGAAGTTCCAACGGGTGATGAGTTATGTTCAGGTGGTATTGATAGCCGGGGTGGCTTTGAGCTACCAGTTGGTCGGGCAGTTAATTTATAATATTCAATTGGATATGTTTCAGCCGGGGACTTGGATGTATTTTACGCCACCTTGTTATTTTATGTCTTTGACGGTGATGGTTAAACAACCGACGGGACCCGCCTTGTTGCTGGCGTTGATCGGGGTAGGGCTTGTTGTCGTGCTTGGTTATATCACGGTGGCTTATCTTGCTCCTTATTTTGCGGCAAAAGTGGGGGTGTTGAATTCGTACTCACCCGTGAGCAAGAAACATAAGGGAGGAAAGGAGGGATGGCTTTACGGTTTAGCACGGGTGTTTGGTCGGAGTCCGATGCAGGTGACCGGGTTTGTTTTGGGATGGCGTATGACCCGTGATAATTTGAAGTTCAGACAAGGTGTTTTGCCCATGATGATTTATACGATGTTTTTGGCAGTTTTCTTTTTATATCAGGGACGGCAGGAGGAAACTGGTGGCATTGTTTATTATATGCCTCTTTACATGATGGCAATGATTAGTATCGGGATCCAGATGAATATGTCGATCACGGATAAGGGAAATTTATTTTGGCTTTATCGCTCTAAACCATTGGTGCGTCCGGGAGCTTTGATTCTTGGGTGTTTTAAGGCTCTGTTTGTGAAGTATTATCTTCCGGCTTACGTGTTGCTTTGCGGGATTTTTATCGTGATGCTGGACTGGGTGATTCTTCCGGACCTGTTGTTTATTCTGGTTGTGAGTACGTTGGTAAGTTACATTTATCTTTGGTTTTCCGGAATGCTTTTTCCCTTTTCGAAAGAAAAAAGTTCTATGGATTCCGGGCGAAATATGTTGCGAGTTATTGTTCTAATGTTAATGCTGGCTCTTGTCGGGGGAACACATGTGCTAGCCATGCGGTTGTCGTGGTTTGGTATTTGGGGGGCGATTGTGGTAATCTCCTTCCTTGTTTTCTTGATGGAATTTGTGATATGCCGTGTTTCTTGGCGAAAAGTGATTTCTAACTATTAATCTTTTTGGGTTTTGCCGAACGGCGGCAGGATGCTTTTGTCATGATTAATGTCAACGCCCCGTCTCCCGTGATGTTGCAGGCCGTTCCGAAACTATCCTGTAAGGCGAATATGGTTAGTAGAAGGGCTGTTCCGGCTTCATCGAATCCGAGAATGGAGATTACGATTCCCAGGGAGGCAATCACGGTTCCTCCGGGAACTCCCGGAGCCCCGATGGCGAAGATTCCGAGTAGGATAATGAACAGGATCATGACGGTTAATGACGGGAGCGAGCCGTAAAGCATGAGTGATACGGTCATCACGAAGAAAACTTCCGTTAGGATGGAGCCGCATAAATGGATATTCGAGAATAGGGGAACGGCGAAATCAATAACATCGTCTTTTAATACCGGGCTTTTCTTGGCACATTTCAACGCGACAGCCAGCGTGGCGGCCGATGACATCGTGCCGACGGCTGTGAGGTAGGCGGGGCCGTAGTACTTCAATACCTGCCAAGGATTCTTTTTCGAAACGGCCCCAGCGAGGGCGTACAGGAAAGAAAGCCATACGAACTGGGAGATGATGACAATAACCATAACACCAAGGAATACGGGGAGTTGTTTCGTGATGGCTCCCTCGTAACTTAATGCGCAGAAATTGGCCGCTATGAAGAAGGGGAGGATGGGTATAAGAATTCGGTTGATGAGTAACAACACCATCTTTTGGAAATTGTCCAGTAGGTTTTCGAATACTTCCGATTTGGTCCACACGGTGGCCAGACCGATCATGATGGCCAGTACGAGGGCTGTCATCACGCTGACAACAGGGGGTATGTCAAGGCGGAAGATTAATTCTGGTAACTGTCGTAAGGTTTCCTTCACGGGTTCGATGGAGAGGTGTGGGATCAGGGTGTACCCGGAAACCATAGCAAAGAAGGCTGCACCAATGGAGGAAAGATAAGCGATGATGAGAGCCAGAGACAACATTTTGGAGGCGTTATCTTTCATTTTGGCGATCGAGTAGGAAACAAATCCTAAAATAATGAGTGGAACCATGAAGAAGATCAGTTGCCCGAGGATGTATTTCACGGTAACAACAAAGTTCATGAAGTTCTCGTTAGCGACGAATCCGAGCAGAATCCCGATAATGACGGCGATGATTAATTTGAATATAGTACTGGAAAATAATTTCTTCATGTTTCTTTTTTCGTTTATATCGTCGTGAAGAGCCGTTTAGTTACAGGGGAAATGGTTATTTCCCAATAGAAACCGTAAAAGTGGTTATTTTTACAGTAATTTGTATACAATCCATACCGGTTGAATATCATACCTTTACATCATAAGATCAGAAGTAATGGATATGAAATTTAAAATTGAAATAGTATGAGTATAAAGACAATTGTAGTAACAGGAATGTTATTCCTTGCCGGAACAATCGTAAGCGGCCAAACAAGTACAAATCAAGTAAAAGAGAAGAATATGGAAAAGTTAGAATTAGTGAAAGAATGGGATAAGGTATTTCCACAGAGCAACAAGGTTGTTCACGAGAAAGTGACATTCCGTAATCGTTACGGTATCACGCTTGCTGCGGATATGTATATACCGAAAAATGCCAAGGGAAAGTTGGCTGCCATTGCGGTGAGCGGTCCTTTCGGGGCTGTTAAGGAACAATCGTCCGGGCTTTATGCGCAAACGCTGGCGGAACGTGGTTTTTTGACGATCGCTTTCGATCCTTCTTACACGGGTGAAAGTGGAGGTCAGCCCCGGTATGTGGCCTCGCCGGACATTAACACGGAAGACTTCTGTGCTGCCGTTGATTTTCTTTCGACTCTCGATGATGTTGACCCTGAACGTATTGGAATTTTAGGTATTTGCGGGTGGGGTGGAATGGCTCTTAACGCTGCCGCCATGGACACGCGTATTAAAGCTACGGTTACTTCCACGATGTATGACATGAGTCGTGTGAATGCTAACGGGTATTTTGATGCGATGGATGCTGACCAACGGTATGAACTTCGTCGGCAACTTAATGCCCAGCGTACACTTGATGCTAAGAAAGGCACGTATGAATTAGCCGGGGGAGTGGTCGATCCATTACCGGATGATGCCCCGCAGTTCGTGAAGGATTATTACGCTTACTACAAAACGCCGCGTGGTTACCACAAACGTTCACTTAATTCCAATAATGGCTGGAATAAGACATCGTCACTTTCATTTATCAATATGCCCTTGTTGGCTTACAGCGATGAAATACGCAGTGCCGTGTTAATGATTCATGGTGAAAAGGCTCATTCTCGCTATTTTAGTGAAGATGCATTCAAAAAATTGAAAGGTGACAATAAGGAACTTTTGATTATTCCCGGGGCAAGTCACGTGGATTTGTACGATAATCAGGCAAATGTTATTCCTTTTGACAAGATAGAATCTTTCTTTCGTGAATGTTTGAAATAATAAAAATACCCAAGTTCATGTTGATTTTGAACTTGGGTATTTTGTATAATATCATTCCAGATTATAACCCTAGAACTTTGGTTCCTTGTTTGAAGAAAATATCTTTCGGGATGTTAGCTCCTGCAATACGATCCAAGTCTTTCTGTAAAGTCGGGGGAACGATACCTTTTTCTGCCACTAATTTAGTAGCTTTCTGGATGTCACCGTCTCCTTCGATCGTGATGTACTCTCCGGCAATTACTTCGATGTCTTTTTTCATCTTTTCGAAATCTACGGTGTAGTATCCCGTGGTTTCATCCTTGCTGATGGCTCCGCTTTCCATGAAATGGGCGAACTGCATCATGTTGGCTTTTCCGTGGGCACTGGCAGCACCGAAACGAACGGAACGGAAGATTCCGGCGATGAAGGTCACGTAATTATCCATGAGGTCTTTATTTTCCAATACACCCCATTCCGCGAGTTTTGTCACGCAGAATAACCCTAGAATGTCGGCTTTACCTTCCTCGATAGAGGTGTAGTAGTTTTGTAGGGCAGAACGAACGTCTTGTTTGCCATTCAGCGTGTATTTGATTCCCAGTCCGTGAGCAACTTCGTGGAACATAACGTTCTCGAAGAATGCGTCGAAGTTGATATGTTTCTGTTGTTCCGGATTGATAACTAATTTCGAGATTGGAACTACAATTTTGTCGAATTTAGCTTGCATGGAGTTTTTCAATTGCAATTTGCGACTTCCTTTAGCAGCGTGTACTCTCGGGTCGTTCGGCAGGTTAATAGCAATATTTTTACTTCCGGCATTGCAGTCTCCGGCATAATAAATCACGTCGTAAGCGTTCATGTCCGGGTTAGCATTTGCTTTTTCCTTTTTGTATTTGGCCGGAACCGGTAAGTTTTCCTGTAATTTGGGTAAGTATTGAGCGTATTCGGACAGGCGTTTGCTCCATTCTTTGTCTTTCACGAGGATTTGTCCGGAGTGTGCGGCTTTGTATCCGTAAAGTTGGTCTTCGTAAGTTTCGATGGGGCCTACCACGAAGTCCAGCGTGTTATTCTGCATATCCATCCAGGCTAAATCGCTGGCCAGGTAATCGTCATCTAAAAGTGCTTTTGATCTTAATGCCAAGTAGTTCTTCAATCCCGGGTCTTCAGCAAGCTCGGCGGCTTCTTCGAGTAATTTAGAGGCTTTTGCTACTTCTTCCGGGTAAGCTTCGTGGAATGAAAGTACGATGAGTTTGCCGGCGGCATCCCGACGGATAACACTATACCAGTCTGTTTTACGAGGATCATCCAGCGAGTCGAATTCTTCTTTTGTCATGTCAGCCGGGTAGAAGTTTGCCCCGAGAGGTTTTGCGCCCACGCCGTCGATAAAAGGTTTGTTATCGTTTAATCTGTCCCAAGGACCATAGTTAATGGAAAGATATTTCAACGCGGCAGAGTCTTGGGCGAATTGAGCCATCAGTGCATTCTTGTCCCCGTATGCGTTTTGCCAGAAGATGTCTTCCATAATATTGGCTACTTCGATAAGTATGGGAAGCATTTTCTTTTCGTTTTCGGTTAATTGGTTCAAATCCGTTGTTAACGGGAATTCAGCGTACTGATCTGCAAGCGGTTGATAAGGGCTTGGCTTCGTTTCTTTCTTGACCTCTTTACAAGAGAACAAGAAAATACCTAAAGATAGAAATAGGAATAGTTTTCTCATTTTTATATAATTTGTGTTTGAGTATTTGAGGCACGAATTTATAAAAAATCCTTTACCTATATGAAGGTAAAGGAGATATTTTGTGAATTGGAACTTAGAAATTTACCCCAAACCCGATTGTATACGGGTGGATTTCCGGAGCTTTATTCTTTTCCATCATGTTAGTAAGGGTATAGCTTCCCCATAATGCAAATTTGTAATACCCGATACGAACCACGGCATCAGCTTTCACCGGATTCATGCTATAATTGCCGGAATTTTTCATACGACGGGTGTTTCCGTTTTCATTTTTGTAAACGACTTTTGTTTTGGTATGTAATCTTAAACCACCCATCACTCCGGTTGCCACGTAGGCACGTTGGTATTTCTTAGCCGGGAATTGCCATTCAAAGATAAGAGGTACGGTTAAGTAAAGGTTCTTAAAAGAGCTCTTTTTGACATTTTCGACTTCCATCGGGTAGATTTGCCCGCCTTCGCCTCGTTCGATACTATTTTTGTTGGCGAAACGGAATCGTTGATATTCTAATCCCAGACCGGTAACTAAACCGATGTTGTTTAGTTTATTGAGGCGCATACTATACTGGAACATGTTGAATTGCATAACGAGCGAATTCTTACGTTCCAGTTCTAAATAGTCTCCTGCCCCATTTAGTCGTTCGTTACTGATAGAGAAATCGGCAAAGCCTAGGTTGAAACCACTCCAGTGGCCTCGAAAACGTGGATTTTGGCTACGTTGATAAACCCTACTATGGAGAGGATCACTTAGTACTTGCGTTTTCCAAACTTCTCCTTTTTCCTGAAGATGTACGTTCTTTATGGTATCGGCCTGATTTTGTTTTTCTGCTTGAGAAAAAAAGGGAAAGCTGCATAATAATGTCAAGGAGATGATAATACTTTTCATGATATTATATTGTAATCTGTTTATTTACGCGTGTTTTGGTCAAATTTGACAGAATTGAAAAACTTATCTCGTTGACTGTTGAGTTCTTCCAAGTCCTCGGTTTTGCCACCTATGGTGAGTTGGTACATACAGTTATCCCGGAAGATGAATCGTTTGAAATAGGTCATTTCTTCCCCGTCTTTCATGATCGTGTATGATATTTCCCGGATGTCTATGTCCGCGTTGGGAATCCTTTTCTCCCCGGTAAGTTTTGCCGTGGGCATGGAAACGGATTCTTTTTTCATGGATATATATAGTTGGTTGATCGTGTACTCGTCCAGCACTCCTTTTTCTTTCGTTAGCTGGGTACAAACGGCGCCGAACACGCAGGTAATATTTTTGGTTTGGAATATCCATGATCGCATATTGTTTACCTCTTTCTTAAAGCGTTCTCCGCGACTGGGGAACGAAAACGAGATATAATTATCCCCGTTTATTCTTACCCAACCGTCTTTTTCCGGAGCTAGGCAGAGGATCCCAATAAGTATAATTTTAAGTATCGACATATCCATTCTCTTTATTTCGTGAGTTAAAGATAGAAATTATTATTTTTGTGGCAAAACTTATTTAATTGAAGATGATTGTCGGAGGAAAAGATGTAGGAGATCGGCCGTTGATTCTGGCCCCGATGGAAGAGGTTACCAATCCCCCTTTTCGGAAATTCTGTAAACGTTACGGGGCTGACTGGCTCTATTCGGAATTCGTGTCGGCAGATGCATTGGTGCGCTCTATAAACAAGACGGTTAAGAAGTTGACGATAGAAGAGAATGAACGTCCGGTGACGATACAGATTTACGGGCGGTTTATTGATTCCATGGTCGAGGCGGCAAAAATAGTTGAAGAGGTTCAACCTGATTTTATCGATATAAATTTTGGTTGTCCGGTGAAACGGGTGGCGGCAAAAGGAGCTGGGGCGGGAATGCTCCGGGATGTACCTTTGATGGTGGAGATGGCCAAACAGATCGTGCAGGCCGTGAAAATTCCGGTGACGGCAAAGACTCGTTTGGGATGGGATTGCGAGAATATTATTATTGATGACGTGGCGGAACGTTTGCAAGATGTCGGGATTAGTGCGTTGGCTATACACGGGCGTACTCGTTCGCAAATGTATAAAGGAGAGGCTGACTGGGAGCCTATTGCCCGGGTAAAACAAAATCCTCGTATCAAGATTCCAATTATCGGGAACGGGGATATAGATTCACCCCAGAAGGCCAAAGAGGCTTTCGAGCGTTATGGCGTTGACGGGGTGATGATCGGACGAGCCACGATTGGGAAACCTTGGATTTTTGAGCAAATCAAACATTATTTAGCGACAGGAGAGGTTTTACCGGAATTGTCTGTTCCGGCCCAGATAGAGATTATCAAGGAACAGATTCTGTTGTCCATGGAATGGTTGGATGAGGTGAGAGGTTTGTTTCATATGCGGCGTCACATGGCTTGTATGTTTAAAGGCTTGCCTCATTTCCGAGACTTGCGGATTCAAATGTTGCAAGCTCCTAATATTGAAGAATTGTGGGGTGTGTTCGATCAGATTGCAGAGCGCTATGGTTCGATGGATCCCAACGATAGGATGGAAGAGTAAGGTTCATAAAGTTTTAGTATGTTTTACTTTATGAACCTTATAGCCCTTATAAACTGATATACAGGAGTGCCGCAACGAGCGATCCCGCTAATGGTCCTACGACGGGAATCCACGCGTAATCCCAGCCACTATTGCCTTTGCCCGGAATGGGCAGGATGGCGTGCATGATTCTCGGGCCGAGATCCCGGGCGGGATTGATGGCATAACCGGTGACTCCCCCTAAAGAAAGACCGATGACCCAAACAATAAATGATACGGGAATGGCTCCGATGGAACCGAGGCCGATCGGGGTGGTTGAGTCCACGTCTGACATGAGTTCAGCCCCGGTAATATAGAAGACGGAGAACATGAGTACGAACGTGGCAATCAGTTCGCATCCGAAATTCACGATGTTATGGCGAATTTCAGGAGCGGTGCAGAATACCCCTAGCTTGACTCCGGAATCTTCCGTGGCTTTAAAATGATCGTAATAGATGATCCATACCAGAAAAGCTCCCAGTGCGGCACCTAGCATTTGGGCAATGATATAAGGCCCTACGCTGGCCCATGGGAATTTTTCAGCGATAGCAAAACCTATCGTGATGGCAGGATTCAGGTGAGCACCACTGTAAGGGCCGGCGATCACTACTCCTGTAAATACGGCAAGCGCCCAAGCTGTGGTGATGGTGATCCATCCGGCTTGGTATCCTTTGGTTTTCTTAAGTACGACGTTAGCTACTACACCGTCTCCCAAAAGGATCATGACCATTGTTCCAAGTAACTCTGCGATAAAAGGGGACATGATTTAAGATGAAAGTTAAAAACTAAAAGATAAAAGTTTGAAGTTAAAAACTAAAAGATTATTCTTCACCTAGTTCTTCCCAGGCTCTTGCACGCTCGACGGCTTTATGCCATTTGTGGAGCATGGCGTTCACATGTTCTTCCGTGTCAATGGGGGTAAATTCCCGATCGATACTCCATTGTTGGCGTAATTCTTCCGTGTCTCGCCAGTATCCGGTGGCTAATCCGGCCAGATATGCGGCTCCTAGAGCTGTTGTTTCAAGAATTTTTGGACGAATCACGGTTTCCCGGCAAATGTCACTTTGGAACTGCATCAAGAAGTTATTAGCCACGGCTCCTCCGTCTACTCGCATTTCCGGAGAGGTACGTTTCGTATCGTGTTCCATGGCTTTCAAAATGTCATAGACTTGGAAAGCGATGCCTTCAAGAGTGGCCCGGGTAATATGTGCGGGAGTTGTTCCTCTCGTGAGACCCAACATAGCTCCACGGGCGTACTGGTCCCAGTAAGGAGCTCCCATTCCCGTGAGTGCGGGGACGAAATAGACTCCGCCGTTATCCGGAACAGAAGTTGCTAAAGCCTCACTTTGAGCGGCATTTTGAATTAAGTTAATACCATCGCGTAACCATTGTATGGCAGCACCTCCCACGAAAACACTTCCTTCGAGAGCATAGGTCACCGTATTTCCGATCTTCCAAGCAATCGTGCTCAATAAGTTATTTTCGGAAGTGATCACCTCGTTTCCGGTGTTCATCACCATGAAGCATCCTGTTCCATAGGTGGTTTTCGTCATGCCCGGTTCGATACAGAGTTGGCCGAATAGGGCGGCTTGTTGGTCTCCTGCGATGCCTGCGATTGGAATTTTAGTTGAAAATAACGTAGTTGCAGTTTCTGAATAAATCTCGCTACTACTTTTTACTTCCGGTAACATGGATTCCGGGATGTTGAACAGATCAAGAAGTTCTTTATCCCATTTCTGGGTATGTATGTTGAAAAGCATGGTACGCGATGCGTTGCTGACATCGGTAACGTGTACTCGTCCGTGAGTGAATTTCCAAACTAGCCAGCTATCAACGGTTCCGAAACATAGTTTTCCTTTTTCGGCTCTTTCCCGTACTCCTTCGATATTGTCGAGAATCCATTTGATTTTGGTGGCGGAGAAATAGGCGTCAATGATCAAACCTGTTTTCTCACGGATCATATCGGTATATCCGTTTTCTTGTAATTCACGGCAAATATCCGCTGTACGTCGGTCTTGCCACACGATTGCACGATAAACCGGAAGGGAAGTCTCCCGATCCCACACGATGGTGGTTTCACGTTGATTCGTGATCCCGATACAAGCAATGTCAAGTCCTGTAAAGTTTGCTTTGGCAACAGCTTCAGCTGCAACAGACGATTGCGAGTACCAGATCTCGTTCGGGTCATGTTCCACCCAAGCAGGGTGAGGATAATGTTGCTCGATCGGTTTTTGAGCCATGGCGATGATATTGCCATCATGATTGAATAGCACGGCCCGGGAAGAAGTTGTTCCTTGGTCTAGTGCAAGTACATATTTGTCTGCTTTCATTTGATAGTTATTATAGTGTATACTTTGTGTTTATTTACTTTGTCACATTTCAAATGGCTTGTGTTTAGTACTTTTTTCAAACTTTATACATACAAAAAGCTAACCAAAATAACTAATTCAAACCTTAATTCAGTATACGATTTACAAATAGAAATGTTTTTTATATAAATTCAAAAATAAGGGGAAGAGTATTTTTCTTATCTTCGAGGTAATGAATTTAGAATGAAATTTATATTGAAGAAAATGAAGAAATGGAGTACCTTTTACCTGTTGCTTGTCGTAGTATTGGCAATTGTAATTTTGAAAACATCGTGTATGGAAGATCAGAAACAAGATGAGGCTACTTTGAAATCAAAGGCTGTTCTGGAAAATATCTCCGAGCGGAAAAGTGTTCGGAAGTATTTGAGTAAGAGTGTAGAGGAAGATAAGATCGATGCTATGTTGAAGGCCGGAATGGCGGCACCTTCTGGCATGGATAGACGTCCGTGGGAATTTGTTGTCGTGACGGATCGAGTGGCACTTGATTCCATGGCAGCGAAATTGCCTTATGCTAAAATGTTGACAAGTGTTCCGTTGGCTATTGTTGTTTGTGGAGACACGACGCTTTCTTCCTATTGGTACTTGGATTGTTCGGCGGCAACGCAGAATATATTGCTGGCAGCTGAGGCTTTGGGGCTTGGTGCTGTGTGGACGGCGGCTTATCCTTATGAAGATCGAATTGATGTTGTACGACAGAATACGGGATTACCAGAGAATATAGTGCCTCTTTGCGTGATTCCGATCGGTTATCCGGATGGTCCGCAAAAAGCAAAAGATAAATTTGATTCGAAACGGGTACATAGGAATACATACTAAACCTTTGCTTTATCATTGCGCTAGGATACATACAGATTTCTTACCTTGCATAGATAAAGCATGTACATACATGAGTGTTTATCCTGTGTTCTTGCTATGTTTATGATATGTACATGATCAAAGGAGGGGATAGCTTAATGTTAAATCAGGGATAGGTTATTTAATAAAAAGAGAGCAAGTCAAAACGACATGCTCTCTCTTTGTTTTATTGTCTTCAGAGTTATTTCAGTGTTGATATAATACGATGAAGACGTGTTAAAGTTTCTTCTTTTTCTAGAATTTCAATAATATCAAACATATGCGGGCCATCGGCAGAACCGATAATGGCCAGTCGGAAAGGATTCATGATTTTACCGAACCCGATTTCTTTGCCTGCAACCCATTCTTTCACGGCTTCTTCCGTGTTGGGAGAGGTGAAATCAGTCACTTTTTCCAGCACTTCGATCAATTCCTGCATGAGCACCGGAGTTTCTTCTTTCCAGCTTTTCTTCACGCCTTTTTCATCGTAAGCTTGAGGGGCGTGATAGAAATACTGGGATGAATTGTAAATGTCTGCAACGAAGTTGGCTCTTTCTTTCAAAAGGCGACAAATCTTTTCCAGTTTCGTTATGTCATAAGAAATCCCGTCTTTTACTAGGAATTCATTTAACTGAACGGCTAGTTCCGTGTCGCTTTTTTGTACTAGATATTTGTGATTAAACCATTTGGCTTTATCCGGGTTGAAGCGGGCTCCGGATTTGTTCACACGTTCTAGCGAGAATTGATCACACAATTCCTGTAACGTGAAGATTTCCTGTTCCGTTCCGGGATTCCATCCTAATAGAGCCAGCATATTGATGAACGCTTCTGGCAAGTAACCGTCTTCCTTGTACCCGTGCCATTTTTCTCCGGTTTCGGGATCTGTGAATTCCATCGGGAATACCGGGAATCCCATTTTGTTTCCATCGCGCTTGCTTAGCTTTCCGTTGCCCACGGGTTTCAGAATTAATGGTAAGTGAGCGAATTCAGGCATTGTATCTTCCCAGCCGAAAGCACGGTATAATAAAACGTGTAATGGGAGAGAAGGTAGCCATTCTTCTCCGCGGATCACGTGGGATATTTTCATCAAATGATCGTCAACGATGTTTGCCAAGTGATAAGTAGGCATTCCGTCAGCCTTGAACAAAACTTTATCGTCAAGTAGAGAGGTGTTAAAATGTACTTCACCCCGGATAATATCATGTAGATAAAGATCTTCGTTTTCCGGCATTTTGAAACGAATCACGTAGTTTGCCCCGCTATCCAACAATGTTTTCACTTCTTCAGCGCTCATGGTTAGCGAGTTCTTCATGTTTTTCCGGCTGATGGCGTTGTACATGAATGTTTCGCCTTTTGCCTCGCAGGCTGCCCGTTGTGCGTTAAGTTCTTCTGCGGTGTCAAAAGAATAGTAAGCATTCCCTGATTCCACGAGTTGTAGGGCGTATTGTTTATAAAGCGGTTTACGCTCGCTTTGACGATAGGGGCCGTATTCTCCACCCACGCCGACACCTTCATCGACGGTGAGACCGCACCATTTTAATGATTCGATAATATATTCTTCGGCACCCGGCACGTAGCGGGTTTGATCCGTGTCTTCAATTCGTAATAAAAAATCACCCCCGTGATGACGGGCAAATAAATAATTGAAAAGAGCTGTTCTCACACCTCCTAGATGGAGGGCTCCTGTAGGACTGGGAGCAAATCTTACTCGTACTTTTCTATCCATTGTTTATTGATTTTGAATATTATGCCTGTTCGTTCGTTTCCTGTTTGTTGTCGAAATCAGAATCCTCGTCTGAAGATGCTTCCGTATCTTTCGGAGCTTTTTCCTGTTCTAGTAATTGATGTAACAGGTCTTTGGCATATTTAATGGCATAACGTTCCGCCTCACTTTTGGAGTGTATGCCACTCTTTATTTGTTCCGCATAACTGAACGGGCTATCCGGCCCTTCTGTAAGAAGATACAGGGTAAAATTACTATGCCGATCCCGACTTTTACTGGTCAGTCCAAACCACATTTCGATCGTGCGATCTTCCAAATATATGTTGCGCTTGAACTTGTACATTACCTTCTGTTTTTAGGCGGATTTTTGAAATTCAGAATACCAACGGCTACAGCTAGAGAAGCCATGGCTCCCACGTTAACATATACTGCCGTGCGATCTCCACCATGATACATGCTGAGTACACTGGAAATCATGATCAAGAAAGCGGCTAGAATTAATAAGTATCTGGCTATTCGCATATTGGTGATGAATAATTGTGTTCAATGGAGTTTTTAACCGGGTTGGCATAAATTTCAAGGAAGATATTGTTCAGGATAGAACGGTTCCCTTCTAATTTTTCCAATTTTTCTGCCATCACACGAATAAAGTTTTCTTTTTCTTCCTCGTTGTATTTGGAAGCGAATTTATTCGTGCTGTGAAGTAAATCGTAGGCGATATAATTGTTCGGCCACAATTTGAAATTACCTTGAATGCGAGCATCCATGAATGCGGCTAACTCTGCGATCCGGTCTCCGTTATTGGCTTGTTCGTCGATCTCGATTAGTTCGTGATCAATGGGAGGGGTGATGGCAAAATGAACCCGCCCTTTGAACCCGGATAAACCTTGTTGCATACTTCGCATATCGGCTGCCGGGGTTTTCACGTATTCACCCACGGTTTTCTGGTATAATTCATCTGTTTTCAGATCGTCACAAGGTTCCCATTCGTAGGAAATAGACACCGGAACAACCCGGAGTTCTTTAAAGTTTTCCACGAAATCTTTGGGACCACTCATGCGGAACATTTTCAACAGGCTATGTTGTGTCCGGTCATCACCATTCTTTGTACGTCCTTCTTTTTGTGCAATCCAGACAGAATCTTTATTTTCATAAATGACATCCCGCAAGTAGTGGGAACGTAGATTGGCGCTGGTAATCATATCTCTCACCGGAAGGCCGCGTTCAATGATGAAACAAGCATCCAGTTTAACCAAATCGGTCACCCATTTATTGATCAATAGATTACTCCCGATGGCAGCCTCGCAGTAATGGCAGCCTCGCTCGCACAATAGCACGTTGAGGATGGCAGAGTCTAGGATGATGTCCCGGTGGTTGGATACGAAAAGATAACTCTTATCTTTCTCAATGTATTCCAATCCGGTAGCTGTAACTCCTTGGGTTGTTCCGGCGATTAACCGTTGAATCGTCGGGCCAAAGAATTGAGCTTGAAATTGCTCTCTGCTCGTGATGCCTTTTAATTGTTCTTGTATTTTGCTTTTATCAACCCTTGTCATTTGGGAGAAAAGAGTCAAAAATTCTTCTGCTTGGCTCAGGCGCTCTACAGCTGCTGGAATTTCTTCTCCGATATAGGGTCTGATTGCGTTAAATTGGGAATCCGAAGTCATGTCGTAATTTTAGTTATTAGAAATCACGAAACAAAGATAGACAAGAAAATTGACATTTGAAAATTGACGGTTGAAAATGAGGGGGGAAAGCCCTAGTTTATATGGGTTATCCATTGGGATATAAATAAAAACTGTGATTTAGCCGTTCTTGATGTCAAGGTTTAATGGCTAAATCACAGGATTTTTAGCTTATAGTTATATTATACTCTTCCGGGATATACCTCGAGTGCTTTGGCTAATGTTTCCATGGCACCTTTCAATTCCTCGATTTTGAGTACGTAAGCGATACGAACTTCATTTTTCCCAAGTCCTGGGGTAGAATAGAATCCACTGGCTGGGGCAACCATTACGGTTTGTTTGTTGTATTCAAACTCTTCCAGTAACCATTTTGCAAATGTGTCGGCATCGTCCACGGGAAGTTTTACCACGGCGTAGAAAGCTCCTCTGGGTTTCGGGCAAACAACTCCCGGCATTTTGTTTAGGGCTTCCACCATGAAATCTCGTCTTTCGATATACTCGTTGTACACGCTTTCGAAATATTCGGCCGGGGTATCCAGCGATGCTTCGGCAATGATCTGTCCGATAGCCGGGGCGCACAGGCGAGCCATACCGAACTTCAAGGCAGCAACCATAACATCTTTGTTGCGGGTTACTAAAGCTCCCACGCGTAATCCACATTCGCTATATCTCTTTGAAACGGAATCCAATAGGATAACGTTTTGCTCGATACCTGCCAACTGCATGGTCGAGAAGTGCTTGTACCCGTCATAACAGAATTCACGATACACCTCATCAGCATACAAGTACAAATCATGTTTTTTCACGATAACCGCTAATTGTTCCAATTCTTCTTTGGAATACAGGTAGCCTGTCGGGTTATTCGGGTTCACGATCACGATACCTTTCGTGCGGGGAGTGATTACTTTCTCGATTTCACTGATTGGGGGCAAGGCGAAGTTATTCTCGATAGAAGAAGTAACTGTTTTTACCTTTACACCGCACATCAAGGCGAAAGCCGTGTAGTTTGCGTAGAATGGTTCGGGGATAATAATTTCGTCACCCGGGTTCAATGTAGACATGAAAGCGATCGTAATGGCTTCAGAGCCTCCGGTCGTGATCATGATGTTATTTTCATCGATGTTGATACCGATGTTCTGGTAATATTTGGCTAATTTTTTTCTGTAAGAAATATTTCCTGCAGAATGTGTGTATTCGATCACTTTTTCGTTACAGGTTTTCAATGCCTGCAATGCAACATCGGGAGTCTGAATGTCCGGTTGTCCGATGTTCAAGTGGTATACTTTGATACCTCTTTCTTTAGCTTTGTCCGCGAACGGAACGAGTTTACGAATGGGCGAAGAAGGCATCGCCATTCCTTTTTCTGAGATCTGTGGCATAAGTTATTTGAGTTTAAATTTATCCTGTACAAATATAGGCATATTGAGTGATTTTAAATCAATATGCCTATATTTATTTGTTGAAAGGTAATGTCTAATTTAAAATAAAGAGACTAAAATATAGAGCCAATGTGCCGTGACTCCTGCGACGAGACCTCCGACAGTGTGCGACAAGATGGCTTTTGAGGTAAGTTCTCGATAGCCAAGCGAGTCGAGCATGGCTGTATGAGTACTGAGATAGCCACTCCAACACATTCCGATGGCAGTAAATACAGCAATGGCGTTTCCGTCTATCCAACCTTCCGTCAAAAAATTGGGGACTAGACCGAGGGCGGCTCCTACTGCACCCAAAGCCGTGATGGGGAATGCTACTAAGTGTGGATCTGTGAATCCGAACAGCCAGCGGAAAATGAAATCAACTTTATTTGCTAACCAAGGGAGGGCCTCAACTCCTTGGTAAGCAGCACCCGTATATCCGTCGGTGCCTGGGCCGAAAGTCAAGATCATTACCAGCGTAGAGATGATCAACACTCCCGGGATGATGGCAATACCGATGTCAACCCCGGTTCGTCCCCCATCAAGTAATGAGTTAAGGATTCGTAAAAAGAGGGTCTTTTCTTCTTTATGTTCCACTTCTACTACGATTGTTTCGTTGCAGGCATTTTCTTCCGCGTATTGTGGGTATGATTTCAGAATTGCTCGTTGCATCAAGCGAGTGGAAACAATACAACCTACAAATGCTCCGAATAGTCCGATAAATGGTTCATAATAAAACCCTTGTCCTACCATGAAAACAATGACTAGTAAACCCATTCCAAAGGCGGTTCCAAAGTTGGTCAAGGAGATGAATTGGTACTTTTTGAAGTAGCTACTGAAGCGTTTGTCTTGAGACAAGGAGATGATGGCTGGGTTGTCTGAAAGGAATGTCATCACGGCTCCCAAAGAAGCCACTCCCGGTAAATTGAATAACGGGCGCATTAATGGGCGTAATATCTTTTCAAGCAAGTTGACAACGCCAAATTCGACAAACAATCGTCCTAGAGCACCAGTTATGACGCAGATACCCATCAAATAGAACACGGTGTTTAGTAATAAATCATGGGCTGTTTTCATGATGGTATTCAGCATATTCGGAGTCCCCATGACAGAAGCAATGTACCCGAACAGGGCAAAGATTACGGCAAGGCAAACGATTCCGCTAGGAATAGCTTGCCAGCACCGGCGAAGAAAATTTACAATCATATCTATATACTAATTAAAATTTATTTTTTTGTTCTTGAGTGAGAGAAAGTCTACTTTCCATTTTATTCCAATATTTAGGATATTTTGCTCGGGAGGAATGGCGCCTTCCGTATTCCCGTTATGACCGAAAGCGTAAGAATAGAACGCATGTAAACGTAGATTCTTGTTGTTTTTTAGCGGGTAAAATTCTACCCCACCGCCCACGTGAGTAAGTTCCGTGCCGGGATGCACGCAATAGTCTGCCTTCACTTGGGTCCTGTTTACGTCATAGGTCACTTTCCCGAATAAGTTGAAGCTTTCCGATGGACGATAGGAGAGTTCACCCATTACCGAGCAATTCTTGAAAAAGTAAGTTTGATGATTGGCAGCCCGGTTCATGAAATCGAGTTCCAAGGCGGTTTTCCCGAAGTCCAAATGATGGCCTAAGGCGATGTAGTTGATATATTTGTCGGGTTGATACTCGATCATATTCACGGAATAGATGGTATTAAACCAGCCGTGAGAGCCGTACCACATGAGATTATAGGAATACATATCGTCTGCGTCGGCACGGAAGGGGCTTTGGCAGAGTTGAAACATTACCTTGTCTTTCTTGCGATTAAAGGTGTAATCTGCGCTAATTCCCATTTGATAACAGGGAATGTTATTCCAATATTCCGAACAGAAATAGAGATCTATAGGAGCACGGTCATATTCGTAGCCCCCGATACCTACAACCTGTTTACCGACCGATAGGCCCCAGTGTTCATCGGGACGATAGGTTAAATACAGCCAATCCGTGGCATCGAAAAAACTTTGGTCTGAGTGAGCTTTGTTTAGACGTTGCCTGTAGGAATAGGAAAACTGTTTTGCGATAGTTCCGCTGATAATGACATTTAAATATTTTCCTTTGAATCCGGAATTAGAATGGATAAACCTTCCGTCTACATACTCGCGTTGATAGTCTATACGCGTTTCAGCCTGTAACTTTAGTAACTCTTCTTGAGCTTGTACAACAAAAAAACAAGTACCCCAAAGTAAAGTGAGGAGTATTTTCTTCATATCTTTAAATAGTGATTTAATTTGGCGGCCAAATAACAAAAAAAGAGTAAATTTACCAAAGAAAAAGAGAAAAAAACAATTTCTGTATACGTAGTGATTATCAGCTATTTATGATTTGTTGTAATTTATCTCGCTGTAATAATTTTATTTTTCTCCCTTTTATCTCGACGAGTCCTTCGTTTTTTAAGTCCGAAAGTAGCCGGATAAGTGTTTCCGTGGCAGTCCCCACGAAATTGCTCAAGTCTTCCCGCGAGACGTTGAGTTTTAACGTGCCGTCTGCTTCAACCCCAAAATCCGAGGCTATCAGTAGCAGGATTTCTGCCAACCGGGCTTTCACGGATTTTTGGGCGATATCCCGGATGTAGTGATTGGCAGCCCCCAGCTCTTTGCAGGCAATTTGCATCATTTCATAAGCGAAACTGGGACTGTGGGTAATCATGTGCATTAAAGAGGCGTTGGGGATATAACATAAGATACAGTCAGACATGGTTTCCACAGAAGTACAGGCTGCTTCATTGCGGATGACAGAACGGAACCCGAAAATATCTCCTTCTTTCCCGAAACGGATGATCTGGTCTTTTCCGGCAATCCCGGTTTGAAAAATCTTCACGATACCTGAAAAAAGAAAATAGCAGCCCTTGATACGGGCTCCCTCGTTATAGATATAATCTCCTTTTTTGTGAAATTTAATGATAGTGTCGACAAACAAGGCCTCGATTTCCGAGTCGATCACGTTTTTAAATGTCAGCTTGAATTTACTGATACATTCGCTTACGTCTGGTAATAAAGCCTCTTCTTTCATAATAAATCAGCTGTTGTTTATATCGAACAGATTGTCTGGAGGATCGATTCACAATCATACCCGCATTCGTGATAAAGCTGCTGTTGGCTTCCATGTTCCACGAAATGATCCGGAATTCCGAGCCGCACGATTTTAGCCGAATAGCCGTGGTCCGCCATAAATTCGACAACTGCACTACCTAGTCCACCGACAATAGTTCCGTCCTCTAAGGTAATGATTTTTTTGAATTTGTGAAAGATTCCGTGAAGTAATTCTTCATCTAGCGGTTTGAGAAATCGCATATCGTAAAAAGCGACGGATCGGCCTGTCGTTTTTTGTATCGCTTTTAAGGCTTCGTTCCCGATAGCTCCAATAGAAATAATGGCAATGTCGTCACCTTCAATGAGGCAACGGCCTTTGCCGATGGTTAATTCTTTAAAAGGTGTACGCCATTCTACCATGGTTCCACAGCCTCTCGGGTAACGGATAGAAAAAGGTCCCCGGTCCGGTAGTTGGGCCGTGTACATCATATTTCGTAACTCTTCCTCGTTCAGAGGGGAGGCGATCGTCATGTTTGGGATACACCGGAAGCTTGCCAGATCAAATGCACCGTGGTGCGTGGCTCCGTCGGCTCCAACCAAACCGCCCCGGTCGAGACAGAATACGACGTTAAGCTTTTGAAGAGCCACGTCATGAATAACTTGATCGAACGCACGTTGCATGAAAGAAGAATATATGTTACAGAACGGGACGTGGCCTTGTGCGGCTAACCCGGCTGAAAAAGTAACAGCATGTTGCTCGGCAATCCCCACGTCGAAACACCGATCCGGCATTTCTTTCATCATGATGTTCAAGGAACATCCGCTTGGCATGGCTGGCGTTATACCCACGATTTTGGGGTTCCTGTGTGCCAGTTCCAATATGGTATGTCCGAACACATCTTGAAATTTAGGTGGAGTGTTGGGTTTACTCTCTTTGATGATTTCCCCGGTTTCTTTATTGAATTTCCCCGGGGCGTGCCATGTTGTTTGGTCTATCTCAGCCTGTTTGAAACCTTTTCCTTTCACCGTGATACAGTGTAAAAGTTTGGGGCCTTTTATATCTTTCAGATCCCGCAGGACTTTGATGAGGTGGTTCACATCGTGGCCGTCCACGGGGCCGAAGTACCGGAAGCCAAGAGCCTCGAACAGGTTACTTTGACGTAACATGAGTGATTTGATACTATTATCTATTTTCTGGATAAAATTCCGGGCACCCGGACTGATCTTGTTAATCCGTCCAAGGATGTGCCAGATGTCATCTTTGAGTTTGTTATAAGTCTTTGAGGTCGTGATGTCCAGCAAATACTCGTTTATCCCGCCTACATTCGGATCGATAGCCATGTTATTATCATTTAGAATGACTAACAAGTTGGCGTTGTTTATGCCGGCATTATTCAAACCTTCAAAAGCCAATCCTCCGGTCATGGCGCCATCTCCGATAATGGCAACCGACTGTCGGTCTTCCTCCCCGTTCATCTTGGCTGCAACTGCCATACCTAAAGCGGCAGAAATAGATGTCGAGGAGTGTCCTGTTCCGAAAGCATCGTATTTACTTTCACTTCTTTTGGGGAAACCGCTAAGACCTTTGTATTGTCGGTTGGTAGAGAAATTATCCCGTCTTCCGGTCAGAATTTTATGAGGATAAGCCTGATGGCCGACATCCCATACGATATTGTCATAAGGGGCATTAAATACGTAGTGTAATGCTACCGTCAGTTCAACAACTCCCAGTCCGGCACCAAAATGTCCCGGGTGTTCCGAACACTCGTCAATGATTTTCTCTCGTAACTCCTTGCATAATTGAATCAGGTCGTCTTCCGGCACCTTTTTCAAATCATCGGGAGAATTTATAGTGTCTAGTATATTTCTTTTTTCCTCACTCATGATTATGTATTGAAAACAATAGGGGAATTTGTCTTCTTAATTCTCCATTTTCAATTAGTACACGATTGTTCCTATGTTTTCTCCCAGAATGACCTTTTTAAGGTTTCCCGGCTGATCCATATTGAATACGATGATCGGTAAACGATTCTCTTTACACATGGTTGTTGCTGTCAGATCCATGACTTTAAGTCCCCGGTTGTATATTTCATCATACGTGATCTTGTCAAATTTCGTTGCTGCCGGGTCCTTTTCCGGATCTGCCGTGTAGATTCCGTCCACGCGGGTCCCTTTAAACATGGCATCTGCCTCGATTTCGATTGCCCGTAAACTACTGGCCGTGTCTGTCGTGAAGTAAGGATTTCCCGTACCCCCGCTGATGATTGTCACGTGTCCGGATTTCAAATATTCCATGGCTTTAGCTTTCGAGTAAAATTCCCCGATAGGCTCCATGCGAATGGCAGTTAGTACTTTGTTTTTACAGCCTTCATTGTCTAAGGCGGAGCTTAAAGCCAAACTATTGATAACGGTTGCCAACATTCCCATGCTGTCCCCTTTTACCCGGTCAAAACCTTTATTTGTGCCACTCAGTCCTCTAAAAATATTTCCACCTCCGATGACGATTCCGATCTGGATTCCCATCTCTGCGATTTCATGAATTTGGCGGGCATAGCTTTCCAGACACCGGGTGTCAATACCATATTTTTGTTCGCCCATTAAAGATTCTCCACTGAGTTTTAACAAAATTCGGTTATATTGCATATCTTTGTTCGTTTAAATTTTATAACAAAAACCAGAAAAAAACGTTGTTTCTGTACGTAAAAACGTAACAACAAAGCTAGTGATTTTTGTTATAACTATAATTTAAATTCATAATATAAATTTTTCGGCAGATGAATAAGACCGCAAACTATCAATTAACTATCATTGTTCCAGTGTATAACGAAGAGGGGAATATCTTGAGGTTAGAGAAAGAATTGGGAGAGTTTTTAAAGGATGCGAAGGTGGCTTCTTGCGTGTTATTCGTGAATGACGGTTCGAAAGATGATAGCGAACGTTTGATTCGGGAAGTTTGTGGACGTAACGAAGCATTTTTCTTTTTAAACTTGGCTCGAAACGGGGGATTGAGTGCTGCCATGAAAGCCGGAATCGACAATAGCTTCTCAAGATGGGTCGGCTACATTGATGCAGACCTTCAGACAACTCCACAGGATTTTAATAAATTGCTGGAGTTCGTGGATCAATACGAGATGGTTATGGGTATTCGTACCGGACGGAAGGATAGTTTCGTCAAGAATATGTCTTCCCGCATAGCGAATGGATTTCGCCGAATGATGACGCACGACGGGGTTGAGGATACAGGTTGTCCACTGAAGGTTTTAAGGACGGATTATGCGAAAAGAATTCCTTTCTTCACGGGGATGCACCGTTTCCTACCGGCTTTGATTCAATTGCAGGAAGGACAAGTGAAACAGGTTCCGGTACGTCATTTTCCCCGTATTGCCGGGAAGTCGAAGTATAATCTGGCCAATCGCTTGATCGGCCCTTTTAAAGATTGTTTTGCTTACCGCTGGATGAGAAAAAGGTATATCAATTACCAAGTCGCCGAGAATAATTTGAATTCTTGAGATATAGTTCCTAGCTTTTAGTTTTTATCTTTAAACTTTTAGTTTACAAAATGATTTATGTTATAGGATTTCTTGCTCAGGTGTTTTTTTCTGCCCGGATTCTTTTACAATGGATCTTATCTGAACGGGCTAAAAAAGTGATCTCTCCGGCTATTTTTTGGCAGTTGAGTATTGTGGGTTCCTATCTGCTATTTGTATATGGGTGGTTGAGGGATGACTTCGCGATTATTTTGGGACAAATCATATCTTATTATATTTATATTTGGAACTTGGACAAAAAGCACCAATGGAAGAAATTACCGTTTATCATCCGGACACTATTACTTCTGACCCCGGTGGTGGCGATTTTATACATGCTTAAAGATGCAAGCGCTTTTGTTGATCAGTTCTTTCGGAACGAAAAGATACCTTTGTGGCTCTTGATCTACGGGTCGATGGGGCAGATTATTTTTACTCTGCGTTTTGTTTACCAGTGGATCTACTCCAAGCGAAAAGATGAATCGCTCCTGCCGATAGGCTTTTGGGTGATCAGTCTATTGGGGGCTCTGATCATCGTTTCCTATGCTATCTATCGGCGTGATCCCGTGTTAATTTTAGGACAGTCAACCGGGTTAATTGCATACAGTCGGAATATTTATTTGTCCCGAAAAGCCGGAAACTAAAACAGGTTGTAAATACCTATCTATTTTCAAGAACTAATAATTTACAACCTGTAAGAAAAGATCCAGTATGAACTTTATGGTTTTAATTCATTCATTTTTTCAATGATTTGTTCTCGTTCGTCTTGTAGTTTCTGTTTTTGAGAATTATCACTTGATTTAATGGCCCGGTCAATCCATTTCAGTGCATAGGTCAGAGTTTCGTAATTGTCCGAGTACCAGCAAATTTGTCTGGACATCATAATCATGTAAGTTTGTTTATCCTTTCCTTTGGGAATATTGAAGTCAATGGCGTGGTCGATAGCCTTAACCATTGCCATCCAGTCTTTGAATTTATACTGGGCGGGCATCAAGTAAATAAGCCATTCGGTAGACTTCGGGTAGTCGGTATTTTGAAGGCATTCTAAAATATCTCTATACTCTTTTGATTCAATGGGAGGTGTTTGTCCGTACGTGTATGTGCGGAGTTTCCCGTTAAACATTTGGTCAATTTTTCCATTGACGATTTGTTCTCCAAACAATTTATAGAATTCTTCTCGATGTTTGAATACATAACTTCCTTCCCGGCTGACAGGAGACTCGTTGTAGCATAAGAACACATTCCAGTATTTGGGTGTTTTTAAAGAATCTACATGAAACGAAGGCGAGAAAATATTATGCAATACCGAGTCTCTTTGGGTTCTTAAACCAGCAATATGCAGAGTTTCCAGATAGTTGATCAGGAATTCTGAAGATCGGTTCCCGTTGTCATACATTAATTTTTGTGCGGTTAGATTATTTTTCACGTCTAGGCCTTGGCGTAGGCGGGCCATCATTTCGCCTGCGGTACATTTTCCTTCCATCCGGTGCATGACCTTACCATTCGCATCGCAGATCAGAAGCACGGGTTCCGTGTAGACCTCGTAAATCTTACTTAGTCGTTTCTTTTCGGGGCCTTCGGTGTAATCAACGCTCACGAAACGTTCGTTGATAAAATCAGCGATACTATCGATCGTGAATATTTTGTTTTTGATAAATAGGCAAGGAGAACATCTTGGAGAGCCGAAATCCAATAATACATGTTTCTTTTGTTTTTTCGCTTTTTTTAGAATGTCCTGTAAAGGGATATTTTTGGGTAAATCCACTTGTCGGTTTTGTCCGTGTACTCCCGTTAGCAAGATGGCTGCTAACAGGAGTAAGAAATACTTTTTGATCATAACAACATTATTTTTGGAGGCGAATTCCATCCAGACAGAACCAGGCGGGAATCAAACTCTGCTGGTTGTTATCTCGGTATGAGCACTCTACGTTGAAAACGACCTTATCAACAACACCCAAAGATTGCAAATCGGCTTTTATCCAGTCTGAACGGAGGAAATTGAATGTTGGATTTGCCGAATCGGCTCCTTTACGGCAGCACAAGTAAAATTCAACCGTTCCCGTGTGCCTATCTCCCAAAAAACCTTTAATGATCAATTTAAAATAATCCCCGTCAAGGTTCAATGCCCGTTCCACTCCGGGTGCATAAGTTTGCCAAATACCCTTGGGAGCGGAAGGAACATTGGGATTAGCGATAGGAGTGGGGCCTGTATCTTTGCCATAATTCATTGCGAAATAAGCATAAGTCGTGTTTGCCACTAGGATATGCTCTACAACAGTTGCTTTATCTAGCGTGAAATAAACATCATCATCTTTCACACACGCAACAGCATATACTTCCGTCTGGTTGGGACGGGGCGTGTAAACGCTAAAACGGTTAGAATCTAAGGCCGCATCAGTGCCACTCCAAGTAAATGAACGATTACTTCGGCGGGAATATGCGAATCCGCTAAAAGTTCCGTCTGAATTCTTTTTCGTATTGAATGTTATTCCTCCGGATTTGAAACCGCCATCTGGGATGACATGAGTAAATTTTTCTAGCTGTAATTCATTCAACGTAATATCATTGGGTTCTTTGACCAGTTTGTCATAGTCATCTTCACATGCTGTAAAAAGCATTATAACCCCTGCGAATAAAATATAGATTAATTTTTTCATCACTTCAAGTTTTTAATTATCGAAACCGGGATTGGGCTTTATTTGATTGTTCACGTTGGTTTCCACGGCAGGAATCGGCCAACAATATTTATTTGTACTGACCTCAGATACATCTGGCTTTAATGTTTTAAACCAAGGATTCCCGTCTTTTTCGAAACGCAGTGAAGCAAACCATTCACTTCCGTTTTCTACAAATAATTCCAGACAATATTCTTTAAAGATAATATCCATCAATTCATCACGGGTTGCAGGTTCCGGGATTTGGGGTAATATGGGATTGGTCCGGTTGTTTCGGAGTGTATTGATCGGGGCAAGAGCCTCTGCAATAGTAGCTCCTGTTCTAGCTCTTAATTCGGCTTGCATCAATAGTAATTCCGGGTAACGGAAATAATACGTGGTAAATTTGTCATTCATATCGGCACGTCCGCCTCTGGCAACTTTGGTCGGGCAGAAATATTGTTGTCCGGTAGCGTTCAAGCGTCTGGCCCATCCCATCGTTACGTTGTATCGGGGATCAGTCTCTAGCCATGAATTGAATTCCGGATAGAATGATTTCAAAGATGATGGTTCCTGACCGACCACCAAAAGATCACCCGTCTGTATGATGGTCTGCGTGTACGCGAATTCGGAATATGCCCGTCCGCTACCGTCTTCAAGATAACGGGCCCATAAAACTTCTTTTGAATCCCATGCTTCGTCGTACATATTTTTCATATCCGGGTCCATCTTGAAATCGGCCGGAAGAGAGGCCATCGTTTCATTCAGTAACAATAAAGCGTTTTCGTAGTCGCCTTCCCAGCCTCGGTTTAGCAATAATTTGACTTTTAATGCCTGTGCCAGTTGACGGGATAGGCGTTTGGAGGTTGTATAATCACCCAGGTCTTTGATCGCCGCATCCAGATCATCAAATATCTTTTGATAACTATCCTTTACGCTCAAGCGATCTCGATGCACGTTAACCATGTTGCTCAGCTCTTCTCTATACAAAATCCCGTATTCATCATCTGTTTGGAAATGCCCGAAACACCATAACAAGTGGGCGTTCACCCATGCTCGGAAACAACGGGCTTCTGCAATCATTCGACTTTTTTCTTTTGTATCGGGGAATTTGTTATCTGCTAATGCCGAGATAGAAATGATAGCGGCGTTTGCGGCGTTCACGCAGGCATACCATTGTTGCCAGTAAGTAGCAATTCCATTCGTCGTAGAAGTATATGACATTGAATAAAATGTTGTTCCCCCGGCACGGGATACTCCTGCCTGAGAAGATAGGGCACAGGCTAGACTACCTCCGAAAAAGTCACTTCCGGAAGTGCCACTTCCCAGTGTTAATGAGGCATACATTCCATTGATAATGTTTTGTGCCCCGTCATAATCCACTACGGCATTTTCGAGGGTTTGTTTATGCACGGGCTCTTCTGTTAGGAAATCATCACAGGATGATAGGATGAATCCAAAGATCAAAATATATATGATTCTTTTCATGGTGCAGGATTTATTTGAATGTAAATTTAATACCAAGGCTATAAGTTCTCGCTGATGGATAAGTGCTGTAATCAACACCTTGTGCCACAGTTATCACGTCATTGGCTGTTGCGGACGTCGAGGTCGAACCGAAGTTCCCTTGTGGGTCAAAGCCCGGATATTTCGTGATGGTGAATAAGTTGGATGCGGAGAAAGATAATTCCACGTTATTCACGAACGTTCCGGTAAACCAGTTCGCTGGTAAACGATAATTTAAATTCAATGAGTTCATCCGTAGGAACGAGGCATCATGAATATACAGGTCGCACAATGCATTGGCTACGGTTCCCGTATAGGCTAACCTTGGAAATAAAGCATCGCCACCTTTGAAATTGTAACTATCAAATATCGAGTTATACACGTTGTAGGTTCCCACGCCGGACGTTTTCTCGTATTGATAATACCACATTCTTTTTGCCCCGTATGAGTAAGTGAACACGGCGGTTGCGTATAGATTTTTCCAACCGAGTGAAAGGTTAAAACCACCAAAAAATTTGGGGTTAAAATTACCCAATTTCACTTTGTCTTTTGCCGTGATCTTTCCATCTCCGTCCTGATCAATCAGGTATGCGTCACCCGGAGAATTGTAACTACCGAAATAGTTTTCCTGTACCCCAGTAGATGACACCGGTTTTAGTGCAATAATTTCCTCTTGAGTCCGGAATAATCGACCGGCATATTTATAACCGTACCAGTCTCCGATGTGTCCGCCTTCAACCAAACGAACATATTCATAATAATAAGGCATTTTCAACTCCTTCACGATTCCATCCAGTTTTTTTACTTTTCCGGAGTTTGTGGCGATATTAAAGCCGATTTCAAAGTTCACTTTATCCGTCCGGATAACGTCACCCCGGATGTCAAATTCCCATCCGACATTGGCAATTGTTCCAACATTCTGGTTGACCGTTGTGTAGGATGAATTTGCGGGTACAGACCCGTCGTAGATCAGATTGTTGATTTGTTTATTGTAGTATCCGATTGTTCCGCGAAGGCGTTCGTTTAACAAACCGAAATCAAGACCCACGTCGATAGAGGTAGTTTCTTCCCATTGAAGGACCGGATTTCCCAAAGAAGTTGGTTTTGTTCCTGGTTGTCCGTCATAGGATGCGGCTCCCATAAGGGAGATATAATCATAGTTACCCAAGTTCTGAGAACCGATCTTTCCGACAGAAGCCCGTAGTTTTAAATAAGGAATATACAATTTCAAGGGGGACATAAACTCTTCTTCAGAGATCACCCAAGCGAGAGCCCCGGAAGGGAAATATCCCCAGCGCTTGTCGGGTCCGAACTTCGAGGAACCGTCTGTCCGGAAAGTAAAGGTTGCCAGATAACGGTTATTGTATTTGTAATTCACACGGGCAATGGCTGATACGAGCGTGTTCCCGGCTTCATCACTATCCGCCCAAGAGTCAGCTCCGCTGCCTAGGTTAATTAATACCTCTTCATCCGGGAATTCTTCCGCACCACCGGAAAGCATTCTGGATTTGTATTTTTCGATTGAATGTCCGACCATGGCAACCAAATTGTGTTTGCCGAAAGTCTTCATCCAAGTTAGCGTGTTATCCCACACGTAAGTGTTGTTCTCACTATTGCCTAAGTTACGGCTATTGTAGGCCGTGGCATATCCTCGTGTCCCTTTTTTAGAGAAAATGTCGGTTTGCGAATTTGTGTAATTAACCGTTCCGGTAGATTTGAATTTCAAACCGTCCAAAATTGTCCATTCCAGAAAAGCTGAACCGGAGAAAGTTAAACCTCGTCCATCGTTTCGGTTAGCCAGAGTTAAATGCGGGTTTTCGATCACCGTGCTTGTTGTTACGAGGTTAATACTTCCGTCTTCATTATATGCCGGGAAGTCCGGACGGAATCGGATGATATTGTCAATAAGATTATCCTTGTTATTGGTTTTTCTGGATGATCCGGATAAATTGACACCTAGTTTGACCTGTTTCCCGATTAATGTTTCAAAATTCAAACGTCCTGTTAATAATTTACTGCGTCCTCCTTTTACAACACCTTTTTGATCATTGTACCCGAAAGAGATAAAGTAGTTAGAGTTCTGTGTACCACCTCGTACGGAAATGTCGCATTGCGTGGTCAAAGCATTCTGGGTCATTTCATCCCACCAGTCGGTATCTCCGTCCATGAAAGCATCGGGGAGTAATTCCAGCATACTACCGTCCCATTGGCTCGTGTTCAATTGATTGAATTTGGATTCATTGAAAAAAAGTCGGGTGTTGTAATCGAATCCGGCAATTTCAATGGATTGACGACCGACTGTCTCTACGAAACGCTTGTATTCTGCCGCATTCAAGGCGTTCAGCTTGTTTGAATTGATGGTCTGGATTCCGGCTCGGAGAGAAAGGTCTACGGTCGGTTGCATTCCCAGTTTGCCCCGTTTGGTTGTTACGATGATGACACCATTGGCGGCCCGGGAACCATAGATTGCTGTTGCGGATACGTCTTTTAATATATCAATGCTTTCGATGTCTGATAAATTCAAGTTGAATAAAGCATTAGTTACGTCTCCCGTGGAACTTTGTGAATAATCGGGAACCCCGTCAATAACCCATAACGGTTGAGTGTTTCCTGTTAACGTTGAAATTCCTCGAATCATAACATTTACCGGGGAAGTGGGAGAGGCCGATTGAATCATGACGTTTACTCCGGGAGCCCGTCCTTGCAACATACTTTGCACGCTTGCTCCTGCCGGAGACATGGCAATATCCTTTTCTCCGAGTCGGGATACGGCTCCGGTAGCATCTTTTACCTTGGTAGTTCCGTAACCGACGATAACCACCTCGTCAACGAAGCTCACGCTATCTTTCAGTTGAATGATATTCAGTTTATCAAAAACATTCGAGTTTAATACAAACCGATATTTAGCATAACCGATGCTACTGATGATGAGTGTTTTCGCATCTTCTGGAATGTTGATTGAAAATTCGCCTTCCACGTCTGTGGCAACCCCTAAAGTCGTGCCTTCTAAGATAACAGTGGCCCCGATAATAGGTTCTTTGTCTTTTTCCGAAATCACTCGTCCTTTCACGACCAGTTGTTTCTCCTCTTCAGCTTTTACCGTATTATTCTTGCGTCTTAGCACCACAATACGGTCTTCTTTTATCTGATAAGCGAGGGGTGTGTCTTTAAATACGGCATCTAAAATTGTTACGATGTCCGCATCCTTCAACGAGACGGTTATTTTAACACCTTCCTTATCCGTGTCGTTGTACACGAACGTGTAGTCCGTTGCCGATTCCAGATACTCGATAACAAAATCAATCGAGGCGTTGTTGAAGTGAACATCCATTTTCTTGTTTTGGCTCACTCCGTACGAGTAAGTGCAAAATGTCATGAAGATAAAAAGAGCAAATAGTTTCCCGAACATTCTCGGGTCAGGCCGAAAAAGTCTGAATCCCGCTTTGGGGATTGATGAATTTTTTTTCATGGTTATTGGTTTTTAAACGTACTAAAGTCTTTGTTTTAATTGTCTCTTTACATGTATAACAGAGTCTTGTTGTATAAAATCGATTTTTCCTGTAGCTTTTAATATTCCTAAAATGACATTACCGTTATCGTATTTTTTCATCTTTCCGGAGAAGATTAAGTCTTTTAATCTTTCTTCTTCGTACACGAATTTAACATCATACCAACGGGACAATTGTTTAAGAACAGTCTCTAAGCGAGTGGACTTGAAAATTAATCGTCCTTCTCTCCATGCCGTGAAGAGTTCCGTGTCAACCGTTTCAACTTGTACTTCTCGTGTTGCTTTGTTGTAAGTGGCCTGTTCCCCGGGGTGTAGAATAGTCTTGTCGGATGATAATTGCACGGCACCTTCGACTAGTGTTGTTATGATTTCATGCTCATCGGAATAATTCTGGATATTAAACTGAGTACCTAATACCGTTAAATTCAAATCCTTGTTCCGAACGATAAATGGTTTTGTTTTATCTTTTCTGACATCGAAATAAGCCTCTCCGGAAACCAATTCCACTTGTCGCTTGTCCCCGGTAAAAGCACGGGGAAATTTTAATTCTGTCTCTGAATTCATCCAGACACGTGTTCCGTCAGCTAACACAAGTTCGAACTCTCCTCCTTTGGGTACATAAATTCGCAGGATTTCAGATGTTTCAAGCTGTTTTTTATGACGGGTACTATCTTTTATCGAATAGCACTGACCCGGCAGGGATATGCGTACGTCTTGTTCGTTTTGTAGAATAGCCTTGGAAGAAATGGGTTCTAAGAACAACTCGGCAATTTCGATCTTTTCTTCCGGTTTGTCGGGATATAGGAAATATACGCTGACACAGATAAAGCAAATGAACACGGCTGCATACCGTAAAAAATTGGTATATAGCATTTTGCTTTTTCGGTAAGTCTTTTGTGAAATCTTTGCCCAAGCTCTTTGCTGGTTGAATAATAAAAATACTTCTTGTTCCGAGCGGATTCGTTCGTGATCCATGATTGTCTGGTACAAATCATCGTGATGTTTATCCTCTTTCAACCAACGGGATAACTCCTCTTGCTGGTCGGGACTTGCCTCCCCCGTGTAAGCTAGGAAAAGCAAATGGGCGATATGTTCACAATCTTTAGGTGTCATTGCTATCTCTTTTATAGTATAACAATCGACTCCTTCTAACGTACTATGCGGGATTTATTTTTTTGTAAATTATTTTGCACCAAGTGATATGAAAATGTAAAATAGGATTGTAAGATATTCATCCTTATATAGTTCCTTGAGAATTTTAAATCCTTTGACCTTCTGATTTTTTACTGTGTTAATGGAAATATTTAGGGCTTTGGCGATTTCGTCATTTTTCATTCCGGAAACAGACATATCGATAATCTTGCGGCATTCCGTGGGCAGGGACTCTAACCAGTGGTTTAATTTCTGGTCGAACTCAGCCATAATGATATAATCATCGTAAACGGCTTCATCTGTTTGGGCAACAAATTCTTTCAGTTTTGCCGCTTTCATTTGTTCATGTTTGGCATGATTAAAGCAAGCGTTACGTGTGGAGACAAAAAGAAAAGAACTGATTTTTTCGATACAATCAAATTTTTCCCGTCTGTTCCATAGGGCCACGAAAATGTCCTGCACAATATCGTCAACAGCGTAAGGCGTGCGGATAAAATGGTAGGTGTAGGAACACAAAATCTTATAATAGCGATCGAATATGACCTTGAAAGCCATGGGATCCCCTTCATTGAAAGATTTAATTAATGTTGTGTCCTTGATTGTTACCATGGGACAAATATACGTAAAAATGTTTCATCTCTTAATCGTATTTTTCAAGATATAAGGATAAAGTATGTAAATGGATAGAAATACTTCTAAGGTTGATTATATAAAGACGATGTATTTAAAGTGGGGTGGATAAGATAAAAGTTTCCGATCTTCTCGTGATGGGTTTGTTGAATCCAGTTCGAGAGTGCCGGGGAACGCATAACGTTCTTTTCTTTGACAAAAATCATGCAGTCGCCTTTCCGGTAGATATTGAATAATGAATCCTCGGTCGAGATCTTCGTGGCCTCTTCGTGTAAATAAACATCCATATTTTCTCCGCCACGGAATTTATAATAGTAATAATGATGAATATTCTCTTCTTCGCGTATGTGATTCGCTTCGGTTGCCATGGCGGTAAAACCGATGTATGGATTAATCTGGGGTAAAGCGAAAGCTCCCGTGAACAACGTGGCAAGGATACCCAGTGCGGTACAATTGATCGCCCGGAATATTTGCTTGCGATATAGTAAATAACAGGCTGTTACACTGAAAATAAACAATGTTATGATGGCGACGTAAATAAATGGCGAGTCGGGAACATTAAATTTATTGCGGATGAAAAATGCCGCGATGGGAGCGATGGTAAGGGCTGCCACGGGAATATGCACGGAAAATGCAATCCATTTCTCCTTGATCTTGGGTAGTAACAGGATCGTCAAGTATGTGAAGAACGGGAACAGAGGCAGCATATAGATGTCCAGTTTTCCGCTGAACATGGAAAGAATGACGAAAGTCGAGACTATTGCCGAGAGGAAAAGTTTTTCTTTATCTGTCGTGAGTAGTTTCTTTTTTATCGCGATAACGATTGTCGTGATGTACAGGATAGACCAGGGAGCCACGGAGTACCAGAACGTCACCCCGTAATACCAGAATGCTTTTTTGTGGTCGAACGAATCAATCGCCCGGTTTATGGTTTGATGGAAAAGAAGATTATTCAGGTAAGTTGATCCTCCTTCGAGATAAATACCGAGAAACCATATGGTACAGAATCCCGATAAAATACCCCATTCTCTCCAGCCGAAATACCGGCAGAAAGAACGGACGTCTCTTTTCACCAGCAGAAAGACGAGCATAGTTATCAAGGGAACGATAAAACCGACAGGTCCTTTCGAGAAAATAGCCATGAAAATATAGAAGGGCAGCAAGAAACGGTCTTTCGGTTGGCCCTTGCCCGAATAGCGTTTATAAAACGTGTACAGGGCAAGAAGAATGAACATGCACATCAGCATATCCATCCGCAGGACAAGGCCCGAACCGATAAAGAACGCACTTGTGAAAAGCATTAGCGAGCCGCTCCATCTCAGGGATGCGGTGGTGTCTTCTTCAACCCATTTATTCATGATATAAATGGAAATCAGGGCCGGAATGATAGAAAAAAGTGAAAGACCAAACATATTATATTCTCCCCAGATCCATTTGCTCAACATGAGTAACCAGAAATAAAGGGGCGTTTTATCTGCGTAAAGTTCTCCTTGATGGTAGAAAGTAAAGAAATGCCCGTCCCGCAGGGCTTCGTCAACGATGCTGAGGTATTTCAGTTCGTTGTTTGGAGTGAAATCCCGTAGGATCAACACGGGAATCACCAAAATAAGCAATATAAAATATCGTCCAATTTTCATGATTATAGTATGTAAATCCTTTTCGTGCAAAACACATCCAAAATGTATACCAGAAATGTTTCTTTTTTGTTACATCCGGAGAAAAAATTCTTCCTGCATTATTTGAAGGATATGCTCTTGAAAATAGTTTTATTATTATAAATTTGCACTTTAATCTAAACGTGTACATGAGATTATGCAGAAAAACTACATTCATTATCTTTTTATTCTTATCGTTTGTTGGTTCGCTTTTTTCGTGAATAATGGTTCTGTTTATGAGGATATTATGGAGTCCCGTAATTTGGTTACGGCGCATGAAATGATTGAATATGACAATTGGTTGGTGCCCACGATGAACGGTGAATTACGTTTGGAGAAACCGCCTCTTCCGACATGGGTCGCCGCGGGAATCGAGTATTTACAACCGGACAATATATCTTTGCAGCGTGCTGCCGCTGGAATCATGGCCACGTTGATGGCTTTTTTCCTCTACTTCTTTGCTTCGGCCTTAAGTGGCAACAAGCTATTGGGATTACTTTCCGCCTTGGTGCTGGCAACCAGCTTTAATGTCATCATGGCCGGACGGGTAGCGACATGGGATATTTATTGTCATAGTTTTATGCTGGGAGCTATATTCTTCTTTTATCGGGGGATAGTGAGTGTGCGAACAAGTTGGGCTAATTTTATCTGGGCCGGGGTATTTTTGGGACTGTCTTTCCTTGGCAAAGGACCTGTGGCATTCTATGCTTTATTGTTGCCTTTCTTGATTTCTTATGCATGGATCTATCGTCCTTCTCTCAGAAGAAAAGGTTGGCCTATTGTCGTCATGCTACTATTATTTATCGTTATCAGTTTTTGGTGGCCGCTTTACTTGTATGTATTCCACCGGGATACAGCTTTGTTCGTGCTGGCGAAAGAATCGACGGCATGGATCGAGAGAAATGTTCGTCCCTGGTATTATTATTGGTTGTTCTTTGCCGAGTCGGGAATCTGGGCTTTGTTCCTCTTGACTGGGTTATGTTGGCCGTGGTTAAAAAAGAAAATAAGAATGCGTAAGGAATACACGTTTGCTGTTTTATGGACCGTGGTTACCTTGGTATTGCTTTCTCTTTTCCCGGAGAAAAAAACTCGTTATCTATTGCCGTTATTGATCCCGGCAGCGATGGTCGTGGCACATTATATCGTTTATATATTCATGGCGGCGAAGGAGAAAACGCTTACCGCCAGTGATCGCATGGTGTTCCGTGTAAATGCTTTTATCCCGGCATTAATTGCTTTAGGAATGCCGGTTGCCGTCTATCTTTTATTTTATCGGGAAGGAGAAGTCGGATTGACTCTTTTGATTATCGTTTCGATCCTGTTCTTGCTTGCAGCCTATTCTATTTTTGCGGGAGGAGTGAGGATAAAATCAATGAAAGTATTCACGGGGGTGGTATTGCTGTTAATTCTTGTGGAAACTCTGTTGATGTCTCGTGTTGCCAATATGTTCAATAACACGGAGATCAAGAGTATCAAAGCTGTTCGCCAGATTGAAGAGTTACAACATGTACCGTTCTATTATCCGGCCGATGAGGAATTGAGAATCGAGTTGGTGTATGAGGCAGGCCGTCGCATATTACCTTGGGATGTAAAAAGCGATACGACACTTTTGAACACTCTGCCTATCGTGCTGGTTTCCGGTAAACCTGCAACGGAGGTTCTTCCTGCTGCGATGCAGGAGAAAGTGAATCTACGTCTAATAGATGTCTACGACAATAATAATCGTCCGAAAACAGATAAAAAACGCTATTCCCCTAAATTCGTTCGCTACGTGACAATCTTGGAGAAGAAATAAAGGACAGGTCATATCAAAGATGTGGAAACGAAGACAGATTTTATTGATTATACCGGGGGTTTTGGGGTAATAACGCCTGTTTTAATTCCTCTACGGATGCCACAATCTGTTTAGCTCCAGCTTGGGTTAATTCCTCCCGATCCCCGTAACCGTACAAAACCCCGATACAGTCAATTCCGGCATTTCGGGCCCCGATAATGTCGTGCTTCCGGTCTCCAATCATGACCACTTTACTCAACTCCCGGATGTCATTATTTTCCAGTACGTGGCGGATTACCTCTTCTTTATGGGACAACGAGCCGTCAAGCCCGCTTCCCCCGACGAATTTGAAATAATGACTCAAGTGGAAATGATCAAGTATCTTTTCGGCGTAATAAGCCGGTTTTCCGGTAGCCAGCATCACTTGCTTTTCGGCCTCGTTTAATTCTTGCAAGAGACGTTCCATTCCGGGATAAACGGCGTTTTCGTATATACCCGTGTCGGCAAATCTTTCCCGGTACTTCCGGATGCCTTCCTCGGCCTGATCTGCGCTGAAATGGCAGAATTCCATCAAGGATTCTTTCAACGGGGGACCCACGAATTTACGTAGTTCGTTTAAGTCATTCACTTCTATTCCGAAATGTTTCAAGGCGTACCGGATTGATTTGGTGATTCCTTCCATGGAATCGGTGACCGTACCGTCAAGGTCTAAAAGAATGTGGGTGTATTCTTGCTGCATATAGTGGGTGTGAGTGGATAAAAAAACAGGCCTATTGCTAAGCCTGTTTCTATATTTCAAAGATTTATTTCCTGTATTAGGCATTCAACGTGAAACGTAAGAAAGCGGTAACAGTTAAATCTTTATCTACGCTCTTCAAGTACTCTCTTACAGACATTTTACCGTCTTGCTCGAAAACTTGGTTTAACAAGGTAGACTCTTGGAAGAATTTGTTCAAGCGACCTTGAGCAATTTTATCCAACATGTTTTCCGGTTTACCTTCTTCACGAGCTTTTTCGCGACCGATCTCGAATTCGTGATCGATAACGTTTTGAGGGATACCGTCTTTATCCACGGCAACAGGAGCCATGGCAGCCACTTGCATGGCGATATTTTTCTTCACTTGGGTATCGGCTGCTTTGTTGAAACCAACAACGGTTGCCAACATGTTTCCCGGGTGAATATAGATCACGCAATCTTCAGCTTTTACAAAACCGTAGTAGCTTAATTCCAGTTTTTCACCGATAACACCAGTTTGTTCTGCAATCTGGTCTGCGATGCTTCTACCATCCAGTTGGATAGCCAACAAATCTTCGGTAGTTGCGGGCATGTTAGCTAAAGCGGCGTCAAGAATCTTGGTTGTGAAAGCAATGAATCCCTCGTTTTTAGCCACGAAGTCAGTTTCGCAGTTCAAGGAAACCATAACTGCATTCTTTCCATCGGTTTTGGCCAAAACGCATCCTTCTTTTGCTTCTCTGTCTGCACGTTTGCTTGCAACAACAAGACCTTTCTTGCGGATGATGTCAACGGCTTTGTCGAAATCTCCTTCAGCTTCTTGTAATGCATGCTTGCAGTCCATCATTCCGGCGTTTGTTGCTTTACGCAACTTCATCACGTCTGCTGCTTTTATTTCCATATGCTTTAAATCTCCATGTTAATTCAATTTCAGAAGTCAGATCATTCAATCTTAAATCTGAAATTGAAAGTCTAAAATTAATTATTCTTCAGAAGCGGTTTCGCTTACTTCAGCTACTTCATCCTGAACTTCAGCTTTCTCGGCATTTTTCTTGTCTCCTTCTTTCTCTCTCTCGGCTTTTCTTTCAGTCAGACCCTCTTTGATGGCTCCGGCTACCTTGTCGATAATTAAAGAAATAGAAGTTGATGCGTCGTCGTTAGCTGGGATTACGAAATCAATTCCTTCCGGGTTTGAGTTCGTATCCACGATAGCGAATACCGGAATTCCCAGCGTGTTAGCCTCTTTTACAGCGATATACTCCTTCATCACGTCAACCACGAAAAGAGCTGCCGGAAGACGAGTCAGGTCAGCGATGCTACCCAAGTTCTTTTCCAATTTTGCTCTTTGACGAGAGATTTGAAGTTTTTCCCGCTTTGAAAGGTGAGCGAAAGTACCGTCTTTTTCCATCTTGTCGATGGTGGTCATTTTCTTCACGGCTTTACGGATAGTCGGGAAGTTGGTCAACATACCACCCGGCCATCTTTCAGTCACGAACGGCATGTTGATATTAGAAATTTTTTCAGCAACAATGTCCTTAGCCTGTTTTTTTGTTGCAACAAACAGAATTCTTCTACCTGATTTAGCGATCTGTTTCAAAGCTGCACTTGCCTTGTCCAACATGATGGCTGTTTTGTTCAGGTCAATAATGTGGATATCATTACGCTCCATGAAAATATACGGAGCCATTTTAGGATTCCATTTACGGGTAAGGTGTCCAAAGTGACAACCTGCATTTAATAATTCGTCGAAATTTGTATTTGACATTTTGTGTCTCCTTTAAAGTTTACATTCTTAAATTTAATCAATTGCCGGGTAGTTCTCCACAGAAGTCCCGTCAATTTAGATACTAAACTCCTATTAACGTTTAGAGAATTGGAATCTCTTACGAGCGCCAGGACGTCCCGGTTTCTTACGTTCCACTTCACGTGGGTCTCTGGTCATGAACCCTGCTGCTCTTAATTTTGATTTATCCTCTGCGTTTACTTTCACCAACGCTCTGGCAATTCCTAAACGTAAAGCTTCAGCTTGTCCGTTGAAACCTCCACCTACAAGGTTTACCTTGATGTCATATTGTCCCAACACACCTAATAATTCAAGCGGTTGTTTTACAATATACTGGAGGGTAGGCAACGTGAAATATTCTTCCAGGCTTTTCTTGTTGATCGTAATATTGCCTTTTCCTTCGTTAAGATAAACGCGGGCTACCGCTGTTTTTCTTCTACCTACTGCATTTACTACTTCCATACCTTGTTATTTAAGTGCGTTTATATCAATTACTTTAGGCTGTTGTGATTCATGGTTGTGTTCCGGTCCTACGAACAGGTGCATGTTCTTGAATACAGCTCTTCCAAGGCGATTTTTAGGAAGCATACCTCTAACAGCATGTTCCAGAATTCTTTCCGGGAATCTTTTCATTTCTTCTGCCGGGGTAGAAATCCGTTGACCTCCAGGATACTGGGTGTGTCTACGATACTGTTTGTCTGTTAATTTGTTACCCGTGAAGATAACTTTTTCTACGTTGATAATGATTACATTGTCTCCACAATCCACGTGGGGAGTGTAACTGGGTTTGTACTTGCCTCTCAATAGTTTCGCAACTTTAGCGGCAAGACGTCCCACAACTTGATTCTCTGCGTCAATCAAAACCCATTCTTTCTGTGCAGTGGCTTTGTTGACATAAGTTGTTTTGTAACTAATCTGATCCACTTTTTTTTTAATTAAATATTAAACTTCTGTTTGTATTTCTTCGTGGGGACTCTAGGCATTCTATCCGGTTGAAAATAACGAGGTTTATCGGGCAAACTGATATAATTTTCAACGGAGACAGGTGCATTGTAATGAGCATGGCTAAGGTATCCCTTACAATTTAGCGAGTACTCCACTCCAAAATGAGGGGCAAAATTACACATTAATACGTGAATTCCAAAACATTCCGCAAAAAGATTTGTTCCAGAGCGTTTTGATGGGCTTCTGAATCATACGTTTGGGGGCAAATGGTAGGTGTATATTTTTCGATAGTATGGGTGTTCGTACCCTGTTTTCGCTGTGGAACTAGGGTAATAAGCTGATAATTAGTTAACTTATTCGGATTGTATCCGGATCACTTCCGTGTAAAACGCTATTAGAACGCTATTAAAACCCTATTAAAACGCTATACTTAAAATAGCGTTTTAAAAGCATTTTAAAAGTACTTTTTGAATTCTTTATCCGGATTTGATTAGGAAGTGATTATGAAGTAATCAGCAAATGATGACTTAAATCAGCTTGACATCCTGATTTCTTGGGTTAAAAGAAACTTGTGAGATGAGATATATTATTGGAAATTTTTGCGGGGTACGAATTTGTAATCTTCCGTGTAGCAGGTGAATATCCCTAATGCTCCCTGTATATTTCCGATGAGCGGGACCGGCGAGGTGATGCTGCCTTGGTTGGCGCTGTTGGCCTCGTAGAGGGAGATTTGGTAGTTGTAGCAATTTTCGGTGATACGTAAAAGGAGAATGACAACGGCTTCCGCCTCTTCGATTTCTTGGCATTTGATGGTTCGTTCGATCGTGGCACCTCCTGTATGGTGGGACAGGTCAAGATAGCTGGTCTCTTTTTTCAACAGGTTATCATCCCCGGCTCCTTCTTTTCTTGCCTGCACGCTGTATATGTAGTAATTCTGCATGGGATTGGGTGAGGTTTGGAAACTGATCGTGACGGAGTTTGTCGCTTTGGAAACGAAATAGGAAGAGATCGTTATATGGTCCGGTATAGCGGTTTTGGCCGTGATGTGTTCTTTCTCGGGCGTGTATATGCTCAAGTAAAGCGAGTCGAGCCCGAATTGATTGAACTTGGTATCGTGCCTGAAATTTCCGAGGAACGAGGGACTGAACGTGGGGATAAGTTTGATGATAGAGTCGGCTTTTATGGAGACATCCAGGTTGATCGGGTCATTCAGGTCAATGATCTCGTGGATCGGGGAGACTTTTGCCGCATTCAGCGTGTAGAATTCACCCGGTTTGCAGTAACATTCGATGAAATAACCGGAAATCTCACCCATGTCTTTCATGGGAAGTTCCTCTTCCGGCATACAGGAGAGGAGCGTGAGGAACAGGAGGGTAAAGATTCCATTTTTCATATGATTACCAGTTTATTCGAAGTGAAACATATGGGATGAAGGGTAACATGACTTTAGATTTCGGGATAATCTTGGTCAAGTTGTCCGTGCTTTCTGCTTGAAAGTAAACGAACGAGGGATTCGATTGGTTGTATACATTGTATGCGCCGACGCTGAGTTTGAATAAAAGGTTCTTGCCGCCGAATTTATAGTCAAGGCTGGCATCCAGCCGGTGGTTGTTGGGTAATTTGTAGTTATAGCGATCCGTGTACACGGGGATAAGAATGGGTCTGTCATCGTTGAATTCCGTGATGTTCCGTGCGATGACCATTCCTTTGGGAAAGGTCGTGTAGACCCCGGACGAGAAAGTCCAAAGGGTGTTCAACAGGAGGCGGGGGGAAATCTGGTAGGAAAAGTTGATCACGACATTGTGTTTTACGTCGTACGGGGGGTTAAAGGCTTTCCCGTTGTTGATCTCTGCGAATTTGCGCTTGGATTCGGAGAGCGTGTAGTTGGCTCGCATGTAGAAAGCGTGATGGTTGAGCGTGAGGTCGAATTCCAGACCTTTGGCGTGGCCCTTTCCTTGAATCTGGCGATTACTCAAGGCAGAGTATTCGGTTTGAATGTCCGAGGCGAAGTCTTTCACGTTACGCATATCCTTGTAAAAAATACCCGCATAAAAAGATAGTAATTGCCCGATCTCTTGGTTTATCCCGATGGAGTACTGGTGGCAAGTGGCGGGTTGGGTTCCTTTTGCCAGAGGGTACCAGATGTCGATCGGGGTTTTAACCGTGAAATAGGGATAGAGGCTTAAATATTGAACCGTCTTGGCGTAATCTGCCCAGATGGAGAATTTGTTGACCGTGTAGCTGATTTTCGCCCGGGGTGAGAAGGTGTGTTCACGGGTTTCTCCCGAGTAGAATTGATAATTCCCTCCCACGTTTATGGAGAAGTAGTGATTCAAATGGTAGGCAATATCTAGGTATAATTCATATAGATTGAAGTCTTTGTCCGAACTTTTTATCAGGAGATTTTGGCTTTCGTCGCTTTTATTGGCTGTTTCAAACCGGGAGTATTCGAATTTCACCCCACTGTTCAGGCTTAATTTGTCCGAAAATTGACGGGAATAGGTTGCTTGCCCGAGAAGGGCGTAGTTACGGTTTCCGCCTCCCATGGGTACGCTGCCGAAGGCATCGCCCTCGCTGTACGTGTTTTTCCCGCCAAATTGGAAATCCCATTGCTCTTTGGCATCGGGCGTGTAGGAGGCATTCACGTTACCGGAAAAGGTGTGCCAATCGAAAATGTATTGCACGTGTTCGCTGATTTTCATTTTCATGTGATCAAGAGAGAATAGCCCGAAGGCGGTCATTCTCCATTTGTCGGAAAGACGTGAATCAATGGTTGCGGTAATATCACTGAACGAGTACTCCGGCATGTAGTTAGGATTTGTCTTGTCATCCATGGATCGGTTGTATAACCGGGAAATGTGTTGTAAGTAAGAGGTCCGGGCAGAGGCGGCAAAGGACGTGTGATTTTTGATGATTGGGCCTTTGGCTTTCAGAGCGGAAGAGACAAGTCCGATGGTCAGCTCTCCTTCGTGTTCATGCTTGTTTCCCGGCTCAGGACGCATATTAATGTAGGAGGATAAAAAACTGTTGTACCGGGCGGGAAAGCCGCTTTTAAAGAGGGTGGAATTGTTCAGTATGTACGGGTCGAACGTGGACAGTATTCCCGTGAGGTGGTCCGGGTAGGCGATGGGCATGTTGTTGATGAGAAAACCGTTCTCGTTGCTGTTTCCGCCACGGACGTAGATGCCGGAATTGAGCGCATTCGTGGTCACGATGCCGGGTATGGTGGCCAGGTATTTTAGCACGTCCTGTTCGCCGAGGATGGCCGGGATCCGTTCGATTCCTTTGATGGAGGAGAGGATTCGCCCGCTGGCCGGAAGGGCCGTGACGACGACTTCTTTCAGGTTGTTCTGTTTGTTGCGCAGGGTGATGACGAACGGTGCGTCACTTTTGTTGAGCTTGTAAGTTTCTTTTTTATAGTTGATGTGTGAAAATTCCAATGTACAGGGAATAGGACATTCCAACCGGAAGAGACCCAGGGAGTCGGTGGTAGTGCCTTTTTCGCTCTCGATGCAGTAGATGTGTACCCTGTTAACCGGTTTGCCGGAGTGGGCAATAACTTTCCCCACGATGACCGTTTGGGCGTCAAGTGATATGGAGATGAATAAAAGTAAGATTGCAACCAATTTGCCCATATACACGCGTTGTGAGTTCGAAATTTTACAAATGTAGTAAACAAATCCCGTTAAGCCTTATGGTTCATGTGAATAATTGTTGTTATTTTGCAGGACATCTATTAAAATTTAGTTATGGGAATCTACGTGCATGTACCTTTTTGCCGGAGTAAATGTTTTTATTGCGGGTTTTATTCGGTCGCTTCGTTGAAGTTGAAGGAGGCGTATCTGGGGGCTATCGGGCGGGAGATTGATTTGCGTCGGGGATATTTACAGCAGCAGGAAATGCATACTTTGTACTTCGGGGGAGGTACGCCTTCTTACTTGGAGCGTGGGGAGCTGGAACGAATCATACGGAAATTGGAGGAAAATTATTCGTTCGTCCCTGGTATGGAGCGAACCATCGAGTTGAATCCCGAAGATTTGGTGCCGGAAAAATTGCAAGGAATAAAGGATTTAGGCTTTAATCGGTTGAGTATCGGGGTACAGTCTTTCTCGGATGAACAACTGAAACGAATCAACCGGACACATTCTGCCCGTCAGGCGATGGATGGAATCACGTTTGCTGCTGGCATGGGATTTGATAATATAAGCATGGATTTGATTATTGGCTTACCGGGACAGACGGAAGCTGAGTTGTTAGATGATGTGGAGAGGGCAAGTGGTTTGCCAATAGCTCATTTATCCGTGTACATGTTAAGCATTGATTCAAATACAGTATTCGAACACATGGTGAAACGGGGAGAGTTCCGGTTGGAGGATGAGGAGGTGATGGCCGGGCGTTATCAGCGGGTGTGTGAGCGGTTGAAAGAGTTGGGTTTTGAACATTATGAAATTTCCAATTTTGCCCGGAACGGGAGATACTCCCGGCACAATACATCTTACTGGCAACAAAAGTCATACATCGGTTTCGGCCCTTCGGCTCATTCTTATGACCTGTATTCCAGACAATGGAATACGGCGAATTTAAAAACTTATATAGATCATTTAAATGAAGGAACGCTTTCATTTGAAAAAGAGGAATTAAAACCTATTGATTTGTATAATGAATACGTGATGACGAGTTTGCGGACGATGTGGGGGATGGAAAAGCAAAAATTGGAGGGAGAGTATGCCGAGTTTTGGGAACAGGTGCGGGAGCAAGTCCGGAAATACGAGGATTCCGGGGATTTGATCGAGGAAGGAGGGAGATGGAGAATTAGCGAGGCCGGATGGGTAATTTCAGATACGATTTTGAGTGATTTATTCGTGGTCTAGTTTTTTACATGAAAAAATACTATTTTTGCGGTTGTAAGTTTAATAATTAAATGTTTTTCAGATGAAAACGAGTAGAATGTCAGTCAAAGAACTGTTGCAGTCAGAAGATTGCGGTAAAGAGGTTGAGGTTAAAGGTTGGGTAAGAACCAAACGCGGTAATAAACAGGTGAATTTTATTGCCTTGAATGACGGCTCTACGATCAATAATATACAGGTGGTGGTTGATATGGAGAAGGTGGCCGAGGAGGTGATGAAGAAAGTTACGACCGGGGCGGCTGTTCACGTGAAAGGAGTGCTCGTGGAAAGTACGGGTAGTGGGCAGGCTCGTGAGATTCAAGCGAAGGAGGTGATCGTAACGGGTGAGGCTGATCCGGAGAAATACCCGATACAACCGAAAAAGCACAGCTTGGAGTTCTTGCGCGAGGTGGCTCATTTGAGATTCCGCACGAATATTTTCGGGGCTGTTTTCCGTATTCGTCACGCGATGGCTTTTGCTATTCATCAATATTTTAACGATCATGGGTTCTATTATTTACATACCCCGTTGATCACGGCTTCGGATTGCGAGGGAGCGGGTGAGATGTTTCGGGTGACGACGCTTGACCCGAAGAATCCACCCTTGTTGGAGGACGGAAGTGTTGATTTCAGACAGGACTTTTTCGGAAAATCAACCAACTTGACGGTGAGCGGTCAGCTGGAAGGTGAGCTAGGGGCCATGTCGCTGGGTAAGATTTACACGTTCGGGCCTACTTTCCGGGCAGAGAATTCAAATACTACGCGCCATTTGTCGGAGTTCTGGATGATCGAGCCAGAAGTTGCTTTCAATGATTTGGAAGATAACATGGATTTGGCGGAGGACTTTTTGAAATATTTGATCCGTTACGCTTTGGAGCATTGCATGGATGATTTGTTGTTCTTGAGCAAGCGTTTGCAGGAGGAGGAGAAGGACAAGAAAGCCGAGGAGCGTTCCATGGAGTTGATCGAAAAGTTGCAATTCGTATTGAATCATGATTTTGAACGGGTTACTTACACGGAGGCTATTGATATATTGAAAAACAGCAAGCAAAATAAGAACGGTAAGTTCCAGTATCCGGTGACGGGTTGGGGGGTGGATTTACAGAGTGAACACGAGCGTTACTTGGTAGAGAAACATTTCAAGAAACCGGTGATTTTGACGGGTTACCCGAAGGAAATCAAGGCTTTCTATATGAAACAGAACCCGGACGGAAAGACGGTTGCCGCGATGGACGTGCTTTTCCCGCAAATCGGAGAGATTATTGGGGGATCGCAGCGTGAGGAAGACTATAACAAGCTGGTGACTCGTATGCAGGAGGTAGGAATACCGGTTTCTGCGATGTCTTGGTATCTGGATACGAGAAGGTTTGGTTCTGCGGAGCATAGCGGATTCGGACTTGGGTTTGAACGTTTGTTGTTGTTCGTGACCGGAATGGGGAATATACGTGACGTGATCCCGTTCCCGCGGACACCGAAAAATGCCGAGTTTTAAGAATAATTTGAAATAAATAGAAGGATGCTCAAGCAAAATTTACAACAGAAATTGGGGTTGAAAATCAATCCGTTGCAAATACAGCTGATCAAGCTGCTTGAGCTTCCTACCTATCAACTTGAACAGAGGATTAAGGAGGAGTTGGAGTCAAACCCGCTTTTGGAAGAGGGGGAGGAGAAACCGGAACCGGAAGTTGATATTAAGGAGGACGGGGATGAGGTGGATTATGATGAGAATTCGCAGGAAGAAGATAATTACGAGTCTTCGGAGGATGAATTTTCTTTAGATGATTATATCAGTGATGAGGATGATATTCCGGACTATAAGTTGACAGCATCGAATGCCTCGAAGGATGATGATGCACGGGAGTTCGTGCTTTCCGGAGGGATTTCTTTCCGGGAGAATCTGGTGGAACAGTTGGGAACGCAGCACTTGGGAGAGATGGATCGTAAGATCTGCGAGTATATCATTGGTAATATTGATGATGATGGTTATCTGCGTCGGGACGTGGAGAATATCGTGGATGATCTCGCTTTTGGGGCGGGGATCGAGGTGGACGATGAGAAAATTGAATCCTTGTTGCGTGTCGTGCAGCGTTTCGATCCGGCAGGAGTAGGGGCGAGAGATTTGAGGGAGTGTCTGTTGCTGCAGGTGAAACGACGCTTGGCGGAGACTTCTACGCCGGCTTTGGTAAATGCCCGGATCATATTGGAGAGTTATTTCGAGGAATTCTCGAAGAAACATTACGAGAAGATTTCTAAACGGATGAGGATTTCAGATGAGGAGTTGAAAGAGGCGGTGGACGAAATTTTGAAATTGAATCCCAAGCCGGGCGGACAGATTTCCGATTCTTCGGTTCCGGGAGCCGAGAAGATTATTCCTGATTTTAACTTGGATATTGTAGACGGGGAGTTGCAGTTGAGCTTGAACACGGGGGATATTCCCGAGTTGAGGTTGAACAAATCATACGTCAATATGTTGGAGGATTACCAAAAGAACTCGAATTCCCGCGAGAAGAAAGATGTGGTGTCTTTCGTGAAATATAAGCTGAGTTCTGCCCGTTCGTTTATTGATGCCGTGCAACAGCGAAATAACACGCTGATGCTGACGATGACGGCTATCGTGCAGTTCCAGAAACCATTTTTCCAAACGGGGGACGAGAGCAAGTTGAAACCGATGATTCTCCGGGATATTGCCGATATTACCGGATTGGATGTTTCTACTATTTCGAGGGTTTCTAATTCTAAGTATATACAGACTTGGTTCGGTATCTACTCTTTAAAACAATTCTTTTCGGGAAGTATGCCGACGAGTAGTGGAGAGGAAGTTAGCACGGGCGAGTTGAAGAATGTGTTGAAGGAAATCGTGGACGGCGAGGATAAACGCAAACCTTACACGGATGATGAGTTGGTGGAATTAATGAATAAAAAAGGTTACCAGATTGCCCGCCGGACGATTGCAAAGTATCGTCAGTTGCTGGATATTCCGGTGGCCCGACTTCGTAGAGAAGTTTAAAAGCCATAATTTTAAAATATGAAAGTACTTGCTTTTGCCGTATCCATGCTGTTTCATCCTTTGTTGTTGCCTTTGTACGTGTTGTTTATCACATTTAATACAGGAACTGTTTTTACTTATATTCCGGCGTACACGCAAAATATGTCTTATTTGTTGACCCTGCTGGGGGTGACGTTAATTCCATTGCTTTGCTTGCCGTTGTTGAAGTGGTTGGGGTTAATTGAGGGTTACCGTCTGGTGCAGAAACAAGATCGGGTGTTCCCGGTGCTGGTGACGATCGTGGGGGCTTTTATAGTGTTTTATTTTTCCCGTAATTTGCCTTATTCTAATATCGTGAGGCAGTTTTACCTGATTATGGTGATCATGCTCTCCGGCTTTATGATCGTGACGATTCGCTGGAAGATCAGTATGCACATGACGGCTATCGGGGCTTTGTGTGGCTTCGTTTTTATTCTGGGAATGAAGTATTTGGGGGATGTGATTAACTTGTTGCCTTTGTTGATTCTGGCTTCCGGTCTTGTGGCCTCCGCCCGCTTGTATCTAAAACAACATACTCCTGCCCAAGTATATGTCGGGTATATTTATGGTGCTGCTGCCGTGGTGGCTATCATGTATTAATAAAGCATGATCCATATATCGCTTTGTCCCAGTTGGGTGGCGAGTAGATCCCTTTGTTTCGTGGCCTCTTGTTTATCCGTGTAATTTGCGATACTGACACGATAACGTTGATCTTTGGTAATGATCTGTGCCTCCGGGAAACCTTTGGCTTTTAGTTGTGTCACGTCTTTTTCTGCTAGATTTTCCCGGGGATGGCTGGCCACGATGATATGGTAACTTCTTGTATTTGTTTTCTTGATGTTTTGTTCCGTTCCTTGTTGCTTTCCTGTTTCTTGTCGGGATGGGGAAAGCTTCACGTTTGATGCAATAGTTGTGTTATTGGCATCTTGCGATGGATTTTGCTTAATGGTGTCAAGGGAGACATGGTTTTCTGGAAGAGAGGCCGGAAGGCTCCTTTTCACATTAGTGGTGGTTAGATTCTTGGAATTCATTTTATCCCGTTGACAACCGATGAATGGTAACATCAGGACGAATGATAGGAACAATGCGAGTTTCATGTTATTTGTGTTTATTTTATTTGATAGATCCAAGTCTCTTCTTTACCGGGGATTTTATGAATTTTTCTTACGGCTGTAATAGCTTCTTTCTCGGTTTTGTATCCTTCGTAAGCGACGAGGTAAAGATCTCGGCTATAGGGCATGATGATGGCGTTTGTATAACCTTCTTTGTGTAGTTTGTCATACATACGGTCTGCATTGTCTTTGATGCGGAAACAGCCACCAACAAGGAGATATTCCGGAGCTTCTTTTACCACGGTGGTCGCAGTTGCCGTTTTTGTTTCCATTACTTGAGTGGTGTCTTTTATAAGGACAGCCTTGGTTTCTACTTTAACCGTTTCTTTTTGCGTATTGGTGTTTCTTACCTTCTTTTTGTCTTGACATCCGGAGATTGCAACCGCTAGGATGACGAGTGTAAATAGTAGAATCGTTTTCATGTTTGACAACGTTTTGGTTAATCATGCCAAGATACAAACAAATTTATTGTTAGTAAAGTATTTTCTTCTATTTTTGTGGTGAAAGTGTCGAATTGTAACTAGAAAAAGAGTTATTATGAATAAATTTATCGGAGTATTATTGATTTTGGTGCTTGCCGCTTCGTGTAAAAATGAAACGGAACCTATCGTGAAAATTACCACGGAGTACGGGGATATAAAGATTCGTTTGTATGATAAAACACCCAAGCATCGGGATAATTTTTTGAAGTTGGTGGAAGAGAAATTTTATGATGGTTTGTTGTTTCATCGGGTGATTAATCATTTTATGATACAGGGGGGAGATCCAACATCAAAGAATGCGGGACCGGATGTGCTGTTGGGTGAGGGGGATGTGGATTATCGGATCGATGCGGAGTTCGTACCGGAGTATTTCCACAAGAAAGGGGTGCTTGCTGCCGCACGGGAAGGAGATGACACCAATCCGGAGCGTAAGTCTAGCGGGGCGCAGTTCTATATCGTTCAAGGAAACGTGTATTCTCCGGAACAGTTAGAGAATACGGTAAAGAGCATCAATGAAAGGCGTAAGATGGCGTTGTATGGGCGGTTGAAGAATCAATACAAGAATGAATTTGCCCGTTTACAGGAGGCTAATGATTCGGAGGCTTTGGATGAATTGTCGGAGAAATTGACCCGGGAATGTGATAGTCTGTTCGTGAATGAAGAGTTAGTGTTAACAGAGGCGCAAAAACAGGCTTATACTACAGTTGGCGGAACGCCCCATTTGGACGGACAGTACACGGTGTATGGGGAGGTGATTGAAGGATTGGATGTACTGGATAAGATTGCTGCCGTGAAAACAAATTCTTTCGATAGACCGGTGGAGGATGTTGTGATTGAGAAGGTTAGAAGATAAATAGTTGTTTGTAACGGGAATTTATAGATTAAATTCCCGTTATCTTTTTTATCTCATTCAGTTTGTTCAATGCTTCAAGTGGGGTCAGGCTGTTGATGTCCAGCCCGGCTATTTCATCCCGAATCTGTAATAGCACGGGATCTTCTAGTTGAAAGAAGCTAAGTTGAATGCCTTCCCTTTCGTTTCCTATTTTAGCGACATTCTTTTGTATGGCTCCGCTTGAATTACGGTCGTTTTCGAGTTGCTTTAATATCTCAGATGAACGTTTGATGACGGATTGCGGCAAGCCTGCCATTTTACCGACCTGTATACCGAACGAGTGGTTGGAACCTCCTTTTACCAGTTTGCGAAGGAATACGACTTTGTTGTTTACCTCTTTTACCGACACATTGAAATTCTTGATTTTCGAGTAGGTGTGTTCCATTTCGTTGAGTTCGTGGTAGTGGGTGGCGAAAAGGGTTTTTGCCCTGCTTTTCGGATTTTCGTGTAAAAACTCGACAATGGCCCAAGCGATGGAAATACCGTCGTACGTGGAGGTGCCTCGTCCAAGTTCGTCGAATAATACAAGACTTCGATCAGAAATGTTGTTCAGGATGTTGGCCGCCTCGTTCATCTCAACCATGAAGGTGGATTCTCCCAAAGAGATGTTGTCGGATGCCCCGACACGGGTGAAAATTTTGTCGACATACCCGATCTTTGCCGACACGGCAGGAACAAAACATCCGGCTTGTGCCATGATCACGATAAGTGCGGTTTGGCGTAAAAGCGCTGATTTACCCGCCATGTTGGGTCCCGTGATAATGATGATTTGTTGCTTGTCGTTATCGAGGTAGAGATCATTGTCGATGTAGTTTTCTCCCGGAGGTAACTGGCGTTCAATGACTGGGTGGCGTCCTCCTTTTATGTCGATTACGAAGGATTCGTTGATCTCCGGTCGATGGTAATTGTTCGTGACTGCTATGTTGGCAAACGAGATTAGCGCGTCAATGTGGGAGATGATGCGGGCATCCAACTGTATCGGTTTGATATAAGAGGCTGCCGCTGCCAGCAAGGTATTGTATATATCGCTTTCCAATTCTTGAATCCGGTCTTCGGCTCCGAGAATCTTTTCTTCGTATTCTTTTAGTTCGGGAGTAATGTAACGTTCTGCGTTGACAAGGGTTTGTTTACGAATCCAGGTGTCGGGAACCTTGTTCACGTGAGTTTTGGTCACCTCGATGTAATAGCCGAAAACATTATTAAAGCTAATCTTCAATGTAGGTATTCCTGTATTCTCTATTTCACGTTGTTGCATCTTTAATAGCAATTCCTTCCCGTGAGAAGAGATTTCCCGTAATTCATCCAGTTCGGTGTTGACTCCGGGGGCGATGACATTCCCTTTGTTGAGCATCGAGGGGGCATCTTCCCTGATCTCGTGATCTATTCTTTGGCTTAATACTTCGCAATCATCCAATTGTTGCGTCCATTTGGCAAGGACTTCGTTTTCGGTAGATAAACATTGTTCTTTCAATGGCTTGATGGCTTGTAACGCAATTTTTAGTTGTACCATTTCTCTTGGAGAGATACGGCCGACGGCAATCTTGGAGGCTAGGCGTTCCAGATCTCCGATGGTACGGAGAATTTGTTCCAGTTCCAAGCGTTCTGTTTCGTGATGCACGAAACATTCCACGATGTCCAAACGTTCGTTTATGTCTGCCGGTTTCTTCAAGGGCATACACAGCCAGCGGCGCAAGGTACGTGCTCCCATTGGGGTAATGGTACGATCAATAATGTCAGCTAGGGAGCGTCCACCCTCGTGGAGGGTGTCCAAGATTTCAAGGTTACGTAGCGTGAAACGATCCAGCAGGACACAGGTCGACTCGTCGATACGGGAGATCGAGGTGATGTGTCCCACGAGTTCATGTTTTGTCATGTCGAGGTAGTACAAAACAGCTCCTGCGGCGGAAATACCGCAGTCCATTTTATCAATCCCGAATCCTTTTAATGATGATACTTCGAAATGTTTTTTGAGACGATCTGTCGCGGATTCTGTCTCGAAGAACCATTCTTCGATCGGGTAAGTATAGTATTTTGTCCCGAAGAGTTCGTTAAATCGGGCTTCCGAGCCTTTAGGGTAAAGTACTTCTTTGGGTTGGAAACTGTTTAATATTTTGTCCATGGTAGCGGGTGTTCCCTCTGTTGCCAGGAATTCTCCCGTGGAAAGGTCCAACAGGGACAACCCGGCTTTGGTTTTCGTGAAATACACGGCAGCCAGAAAGACGTTGTTTTTGTTGTCGATGGTGTTTTCGTTATAGGAAACACCGGGGGTAACGAGTTCGATAACCCCTCTTTTTACCAGTTTCTTGGTTTTTTTCGGGTCTTCCAGTTGTTCACAAATGGCTACCCGTTGGCCGGCTCGTACCAGTTTGGGTAGGTACGTGTCGATGGCATGATAAGGGAAACCGGCAAGTTCCACGTCTCCGGGAGAGCCGTGGGAGCGCTTGGTAAGCGTGATGCCTAGTATTTTGGATGTTAGAATGGCATCTTCGCCGAAGGTTTCGTAAAAGTCACCCATTCGATATAATAAAATCGCATCGGGGTATTTAGCTTTTGCCGAATAATATTGTTGCATAAGCGGTGTCTGTTCTTCTGACTTTGTTGCCATTATGTTGTATTTATTGTCTGTTATTAAATTTTAATTACGTGTTTTCGCCTCCCAAAAATAAATATTTTGATCGAGATTTGCTTTAAAACTTCGCAAACATTGTGTAATTTTGCCTAGGCTAAAAAGGGGAATGACGAAATTTAGTGAGTGTAGAAGAATAACCTGTCGTGTATTTTTTTCGTATTGAATATGGAGATGGGTAAGGGGATAGCCAATTAATAAAATAATGTATATGGAAAATATATTGGATGCATTGGCAATTTACGGGTATTCAAATTTAGAGGATCGGATCGAATTTGAGCTGGATGGGGTGATAGAGAAGGAAATTGCTCCGGCTTATTGCAATGAAAATTTTGAATTGTGTGTTTCATGTATGGATTATACTTCGCTGAAGGTGACGGATACGGAGAAATCAATCATGACTTTCGTTTCTGAATTATTGAAGAAATTGAAGAAAAACACGTTGCCGGATGTGGCATCAGTATGTGTGTTTCCCCGGTTTACTTCTCTTGTGAAGGAAAATCTGGTCGGGACACAGATTAAAACGACGGTCGTGGGAGCTTGTTTCCCGGCTGCGCAGACGTTTTTGGACGTGAAGTTGGCTGAATGTAAGGCTGCTATTGCGGCGGGAGCGGATGAGGTGGACGTCGTGATTTCCGTGGGGGATGTTTTGGAACGTAATTACGAGAAGGTGTATAAGGAGTTAGTTGCTATTCGCGAGGCTTGTGCCGGGGTTATTTTGAAGGTGATCTTGGAAACGGGTGAGCTGAAGACTATCGAGAGCGTATTCAATGCTTCATTGATTGGGGCTTACGCGGGTGCTGATTTTATTAAAACGTCTACCGGGAAGGTTCCGGTAAATGCTACGCCGGAGACGGTTTACGTGATTTGTGAGGCCTTGCGTCAGTTCCATGCACAGACCGGGAAGATGGTCGGAATTAAGGTGGCCGGTGGTATTACCAAGATTCAGAACGCAATTCGTTATTTGACGATCGTGAAACATATTTTAGGCGAGCAATGGCTTACACCTGCTTATTTCAGAATTGGGACATCCCAATTACTGGAAGATGTTCTGAAAGAGATGAAAACGGTGAAAATTAATGGCTGAAAGTGAAAACTTTCAGCTAATTATTTGCTAAGTGAGAGTGATCTTTTAAGATGGTTTCCACAAATTCCAGTGGAATCATGGATGTCTCAATTCCTGTTACTTCTTTAATCTTTTTCGTGAGGGGGGCCAGTAAGGCGTAAGTGTTGTTTTTGTATACTTCCCGCAGTACATCCTTGATGATCTTGATGTCTTTATCGGATAAAAGAGCGGCTTGCTGAAAGACGACCTGATATTCTTCCGGGGTCTCGAATTCACTGATTTGTTTTAACGTGACTGCTTTTTCGAGTTTTATTACAGTGGTTCCTGCCGCCATGTCTCCGAGTCTTTGCATTCGTTTAGAGGCGATGATCGAGATGACGGCGACGGCACCGCTTGAGATGGAAATGTCTATTAAGCGGAAGACCCAACGGAGCATACAGTCCCAAAAGGTGAGTTTTTTGCCGTTTAGTTTCACGACTTGGATACGCATGGTGTATTTGCCAAGGCTACGGCCGTTAAAGACTGCCTCGCAGAATAGATGGTAGGAAGCGATGATCACCGCAAGAATGACGAAAAACCAAGTCGGGGAGTCTGCCATGCTGAAAAGGCCGATAAACATGAGACCCAACATGAGTAGTCCAAACTGAAAGGCACCATCAATCAAGGTTGCTAGGATGCGGTCTAGAACGCCCGCGGGAATATAATCAATGTCAACGTTGTGAGCTGTACTGATAGAAATGTTCATGATAAGTATAAATATTTTCACAAACATACATTTTTTTTGAATAAATGCATTATTTTTATCACAGGAAAAAAGTGTGGTATTTAGAATGAAAGAGGCTAGATTTGTAAGTCAGAATAAGGAAAAATGGGGAAAAATGGAAAATGTAAACCATCTGGATACAGATACTCTTGCCTCTAATTACGTGATTCTTTCTGATGATCTCTCTTATGCCAAAACGTTTTACCCGGGCAGTGACGTGGTGAAGTATTTGAATCAACTGATTTCTGTTTACCAGATCAATATTTACGGGCAGGAGCGATCGGAAAAAAAAGGAATTCTTTCCTTTTGGGTGCGGGAGTTTCCGTTGTTACTCTATCGAGAGAGGCGGACGTTGTTGTTTGCTTTTCTTTTTCTTCTGTTTGCTGCTTTGATCGGGATTTTCTCCACGGCAAAAGATGATACTTTCGTACGTTTGATTCTGGGTGATGCTTACGTGGACAAGACCTTGGAAAATATTGAAAACGGAACGCCTATGGGGATTTATTCGTCCTCGAACGAGGTGGATATGTTTTTTATGATTACTGCGAATAATATTAAGGTGGCTTTCGTGGCGTTTGTTTTCGGAATCTTTTTTTCTGCGGGAACTTTATGGATTCTTTTCTCGAACGGGGTTATGTTGGGGGCTTTCCAATACTTCTTTTTCCAGCACGGGCTTTTATTACATTCGGTAATGTCCGTGTGGGCGCATGGGACTTTTGAGATAACATCTATTATTATAGCCGGGGGAGCGGGGCTGGTGATGGGAAATAGTTTTTTGTTCCCGGGGACGTACAAGCGCTCGTACTCGTTTCGGAATGGGGCCTTGCGAGGCATAAAGATTGTTACCGGGCTAATTCCGTTTTTTATTATCGCTGGGTGGATTGAAAGTTTCATCACGCGTTATGCCGATACTTACCCGGTGGTAGGGGCTGTAGCAATCATCCTTTCGCTGGGAGGTGTTATTGGGTATTTTGTTGTTTATCCTTATTATTTACATAAAACAGAGACCAATGGAAAAGATTAATTTGAGTGTGCAGCGTTCTTTTTCGGATTTGATTACCGTGACGATTAATTTCATGAAACAGGAGTTTGTTCCTTTTATCCGGGCTTTTGCCGTGATCGGGTTTCCCATGATTTTGCTGATGCTTTTTTTCATGAAGGATCTGTTGATGGGGGTTTTTGATATGTCTTTGCACCCGGAGGCTTATTACGACGTGAATAATTTTGGAGACACGATGTTACGAACCCTGTTCACGTCGCTGTTTGGGGTGCTGATGATGCTGTGGGTACAGTTGTTTGCTATATCTTATTTGCGGGTTTACTGGGATCATTATCAGGCGGGGATTGAGGAACGGATCACAATTATCGAGGTTTTTAGAGTTATGTTGAGGAAATTCGGGGTGTATCTTGTGTGGTCTGTTTTCTGTGGTTTGGTTGTTTTTATCGGTTTCTTGTTCTTGTTTATTCCCGGAATATATATTGGAATTTCGTTTACTTTCGGATCATATTTGTTGATATTAAGGGATAACGGGCTCGGAAAGATTATCACGGAATCAATGGCTATGGTAAAGGGGAATTGGTGGAAGACTTTCGGGTTTATTCTCGTGATGTACTTGTTGGTTGGTGTTGTGGCTTATCTGTTTGGCATTCCGTATATGTTCGTGATGATGTCGTCGGCTTTCACGGGGGCGATTCCTAATATTTACGAGATTACTTTCTCGTTGCTACTTTCTTATCTGGGACAATATACGTTATACACGGTTTTGTTTGTCGGGGTCGGGATGCTTTTCTTTTCCCGTTCGGAAGAGATGGAACACACGACTTTATTAAGCCAGATTGACCAGTTGGGGGTTCAACCCGAGAAAAAGGCGGATGAAGAGGCTAGTTAAATATATTATTCTATTCGTGTTTGTTTGTGTCGGGAACGTGACATGGGCGGAAGAAGGGGAGCGGGAGTCTTCGTTCTCTCCGGATTCTTCTTACGTTTTGCGAGCTCCGAAAGCTGATTTCTTGGAGAAATATAGGAAAGATGCGGCTTTTGATTACACGACGAATATTGAAGATTCGCCTAGTATTTGGGACTGGATAAAACGTTGGATTCTGGAGCGTTTGTTCCGGATCAAGGTTTCGGAGGGGTCAATGCAGTCAATGGATATTATTTTAAAAATTGTGTTGGGTCTTTTTGCCTTGGGTATCGTTTACCTGCTCGTGAGGAATAGGGATAAGTTTCTTTTCCGCAGGCGGGAGACCGATTTTTTCCCGGAGGATTCCGTGGAGTATACCGGGGAACAGGAAGCGGACTCTTTCGTGCGATTACTGGCGAAAGCGGAGCAGGAGAATGATTATGTGCTGGCAATACGGGTGAATTATTCAGCCCTATTGCAAATGTTGGATAAAGAAGAGGTGATTCGTTGGGATGTTTCCAAAACGAATCAGCATTATATTTACGAGATAAAGAATGAAGCGTGGAGCCGTGATTTCGAGGAGATAAGCCGTATATTTGATTGTGTTTGTTATGGTGAGTTTCCCGTGGATGAAACCGCTTATCAGAATATCAAACGATATTTCACGGAATTTAGGAAGGAGGTGGAAGGATGAAACGGCGCCAAAATGTATTGATTATTCTTTTCGTGATTGCCGTTATGGCTGTTTATACGGGATATGAGGCCAATAAGCCTCAACCGATAGATTGGAGTCCTAATTTTTCTATCAGCAAGAAGAGTCCTTACGGGACATATATTATTAAAGATGCTTTACCGTATTTGTTTCCGGAAGGGAAGGTGTCTTTTGCCCGGATGTCTGTACGGGAACAATTGCGTGTGGATAGAACGCCTTTCTTGAAGACCTATTTTTTCGTGAGTCCCTTTTTTAAAATTGTTCCGGGAGATCTGGAGGCCGTGTTGGAAGAGGTGGAAGACGGAGGTGCGCTTTTGGTATCGGCAGAATTTATTCCCGATACATTGTATTCTTACGTGGGTGTTTCAGGAATGAAAAGGATTCAGAACGGGAGGGATTATTTGCGGGGTTTTGAGGATAAAGGTTATCCTTTTAGGGCAACTCATCGTTATTTTGAATTGAAGGAATCTTTTGACGGGGAGATTTTAGGATATGTCGACACGATCAAGAACCCCAATTTTATCCGGATAAATTACGGGGAGGGGGTTATCTACCTGCATTCGAACCCGATGGCATTCACGAATTTCTTCTTGTTGGATTCGGTGCATGGGGATTATTACCAGAGAGCCCTTTCTTTTCTTCCTCCTGCCACGAACGTGGTGTGGGATGAATACTTGAAATCCGGAGCCGAGGGGCAACAAACTCTTTTCCGGGTGATATTTAGGTATCCCGCATTGAAGTGGGCGTATATTTTGTTGATATTGGGGGCGATACTATACGTTTTGTTCCGGACGAAACGGGAACAGCGTCCGATACCGGAGATTCGTCCTTTGGAAAACCGGACATTGGAATTCGTATCGGTTGTGAGTTCTCTGTATTACAAGCAGCGGGATCATGTTGCTATCGCGAATAAACGGATCAATAGTTTTCTGGAAGAGGTACGTTATTATTATAAATTGCGCACGGAAGAACTGGATACTTCTTTTATAGATTTGTTGTCGGAACGATCGGGAGTTGCACGGGTTAGCGTGGAAGGTTTGATTTTTCTGATTATTCGGATTCGGAAGGCGGAGCATGTGGATGAGGACCAGTTGCGAGAGCTGGTGAGATATATAGAACTGTTTAAAACTAAAAGCTAGATAGATTATGGAAGATCAGATAAATTTTGAGTCCAGAATAGATTTCACGGATTTAAACGAGAAGATCACCCAGATACGGGAACGGATGGGTAAGGTGATTGTCGGACAACGGGAAGTGGCCGATCTGTTATTGACGGCAATGCTGGCTGACGGGCATATTTTAATCGAGGGAGTTCCGGGAATTGCCAAGACGTTGATGGCAAAGGTTATGGCCCAGATGCTGGATGTTACTTTTAACCGGATTCAGTTTACGCCGGACTTGATGCCGAGTGATATTCTGGGAACCTCTGTTTTTCTTCCGGCAGCAGGACGTTTTGAATACCGGAAAGGGCCTATTTTCTCGAATATCGTGTTGGTGGACGAGATCAACCGGGCTCCGGCAAAGACACAAGCGGCTTTATTTGAAGTGATGGAGGAAAGGCAAATTACGAATGACGGGGTGGAATACCGGATGGATTATCCTTTCGTGGTGGTGGGGACGCAGAACCCGATAGAACATGAAGGTACTTATCGTTTGCCCGAGGCTCAGTTGGATCGTTTCCTATTTAAGATTAACGTGACTTATCCTTCCGTGGCGGAAGAGATCAAGGTGCTTGAGTTGCATGATCACGGGGCTATCGCCCACTGGCAGGAACTGGAACCTGTGTTGAGTGTGGAAGCGTTGAAGAAGTTGAGGACACAGGTTGCTCAAGTGCGTGTAGATCCGAAAATAAAATCTTTTATTGTGAATATCGTTGATGCTACTCGTAAAAGCGGTTGGCTTTACTTGGGAGCGTCTCCCCGTGCGTCGATCGCTTTAATGAACGGTGCCAAGGCATTTGCGGCTATTCAAGGACGGGATTTTGTTGTCCCGGATGATGTTTTGTATTTGGTAAATCCGGTATTGCGGCACCGGGTGCAGCTTTCTTCCGAAAAGGAGTTGGAAGGCGTGACCGTTGATCAGGTGATAATGCAGATAGTGTCTAAAATAGAAGTTCCAAGGTAGTGCGAGTACTTAAAGATACATATTTATCTCGCCGTTTTTTCCTGATATTGATGTTGGGAATATACGCTTTCGTGATGGCTTACGTTTTCCCGTTACTTTTTATCTGGGTTGCGGGGGCTTTGCTGGCTGTCTTGTTGTTGTTATTCTTGGAGTTATTTGAGTTGTACAAGCGTGTGGATGGGATTGATGCCTTCCGTGTGGTGGCGGGTAAACTGTCTAACGGGGAAGAAAACCCGGTTTGCCTAGTAATAAGAAATCGTTATTCGGTGAGTACTTGTCTTCGCATGATTGACGAGATTCCGGTAGAATTCCAAAACCGGAATGTCTTGTTTCGGTTGAAGGTGAATGCCGGAGAGCAGCGAGAGATTCATTACACGTTACGTCCTACAAAACGAGGTTCTTATAATTTCGGGAAGATTCGGGTATTCGTGTCCGTGCGTTTCGGTTTGGTCGAAAGGCGTTATTCTTTTCGTGCAGATCAGGATGTAGCTGTTTATCCCTCGTTTATGATGATGCACCGTTACGAGTTGATGGCTTACGGGAATTACCATCCGGAGAATGGAGGCATCCGTACCCGGGCTCTCGGGGGAAACATGGCCTTCGAACAGATCAAGCCTTACGTGACGGGGGATGATCCCCGTACGGTAAACTGGAAAGCCACGGCGAAATATAATCATTTGATGGTGAATACCTACACGGAAGAGCGGTCTCAACAGATTTATTGTCTGGTGGATAAGGGACGTACGATGCAAGCGCCTTTTAATAGCATGACGATGCTGGATCACGCTATAAATACAAGCTTGACTTTGTCGAATATTATATTGAAAAAAGGGGATCGGGCCGGATTGATCACGTTCTCGAATAATTCTCGGAATTGCGTGAAGGCCGATAACCGGGTGGGCCAGTTAAATCGGATAAGTGAGGCTTTGTATCGTTTGGAAACGCATTATCAAGAGTCTGATTTTGAGAAACTATACGTGTCGGTGAATCGAGAAATCCCGACTCGGAGTCTGCTGATTTTGTTTACTAATTTTGATACCGTATCGGGATTACGACGTCATTTGCCTGCATTACAGCGTTTGGCGGCACGGCATCTCGTGTTGGTCATTTTATTTGAGAACTCGGAATTAAACAAGGCTTTGGAGTGTCCGGTTCGCAATCTAAAGGATGCGTACTTCGAAACGATAGCAGCGGGATTTGCTACGGAGAAACGGCAAATGGTCCGGGAATTGGGGCAGCTTGGTATCCGGGTTATCCTTTCCAAGCCGGAATCTCTGACGGTGAATAGTATCAATAGTTATTTAAACTTGAAAGAGCGAAAGTTAATTTAAAACTGCCGCTCTTTCAATATATTTTCTAATCCTTTTTATTTTCCTCTTCACTAAGGATCTTGGGATTCTGGAAGGTCTTGTTTGTCGTGTGTTTGTCCAGCGTGAGTAACAACGATGGGAGTAAAATCAAGTTCGAGAGCATGGCTGCTAATAACGTGATTGATACAAGTATTCCTAATGCAACCGTACCACCGAAATCGGAAAGGGCAAAGATGCCAAATCCGAAGAATAGGATGATTGCATTGTAAATCATACTTTGTCCTGTTTCTTGTAGGGCCAGTACGGCGGAAGATCGTATACTCCAGTTTGTTCCTTGTAGTTCTTGACGGTATTTAGCAAGATAATGGATCGTTCCATCGACAGAAATACCGAAGGCAATGCTGAATACCAGGATCGTGGATGCTTTGATCGGGATACCGAAATATCCCATGATGGCAGCCGTGATGATCTGTGGTATGATATTGGGAATCAGGGCAACCAGAACCATACGCTTGCTTTTAAACATCCAAGCCATAAAGAAAGCGATGAGGACAATCGCTAATGCGAGTGAGGTAAAGAGATTAAATACAAGATATTGAGTTCCTTTAAAGAAAATAATACTTGAACCGGTAACTTTTACCGTGTAGCGGTCATTCGGGAAGTATTGTTCAACGATATTGTATAGCTTGTCTTCCTTTTCTTGCATCTTCTTGGTTCCGATGTCTTTTACCCTGAAACTGAGACGGACCCGTTGGAGGGTGGAGTCAACGAAAGAATTTGCCTGTCCGCCAATCTCTCCCGTGGATTGGGAGGCGTATTTCAAGATAAAGTTCTTGGTCATGTTTGTCGGGAGCTTGTAATAAGAAGGTTTCCCGTTATAGAATGCTTGATTGGCAAATTTGATCACTTCAATGATAGAAATCGGTTTAGAAATATCTTCGTCTTTTGACAGTTCTTCAGAGAGTTTGTCTAACTTTTGAAGGTTGGGTAAGTTTAATACTTGCTTGGGTTTTCCAAAATCAACAGTTACTTCTAGGGGCATTAACCCGTCAAAGTTTTCCTCAAAGAAACTCAGGTCTTGTCGAATCGGGTCTGTTTCTTTCAAGTCGTCTACCATGTAACCCGTGGATTTCATGAGGGTAAGTCCGATAATTCCAAGGATGACAACGGAAATGGCAACTCCGTACACGACATTCCGACGATTTAAGATAAGTTGAATGACACGTTCCAGTGTTCCGGTTACTGTTTTATTGTGCAAGTGTTTGATTTGTTTGCTATCCGGCTCCGGCATGAAGCTAAATCCACAAGGAATCATGACCAAACACACAAGGTACACGAATGTGATACCGATGGAAGCGGTTATACCGAATTCCACGAGGATTTGACTAGAGGTCACGATGAAAGTTGCAAAACCGGCAGCCGTGGTCAAATTGCTTAGGAATGAGGCATTCCCGATCTTTTGAATCATACGTTGCAAAGCCTTGATTTTATTCCCGTGACGGTCGTATTCCGCATGAAACTTGTTGATCATGAATACCAAGTTCGGAATACATATTACGATCAACAGAGGCGGTAGCATGGCGGTAAGTAAAGTGATCTTGATACTTAGCATGGCCATAACACCAACCGTCCAACTGACACAAGTCAACACGATCAATAAACAGAAGCCGATAATGCGGAAGGAACGGAAAAACAGGTAGAGGATGAATGTTGTGATCAATAACGACAGGATGATGAACATGTACATCTCTCCTTTGATGTTTTCCGCGTTGACCACCCGGATGTAGGGAAGTCCCGAATAGTGCATCTGGAGGTCATGTTTTTCCGAGAAATGTTCGGTAATTTCTAAAATATCTTTTACTAATCCTACCCGTGCAGGAGAGTTCATAACTTCAGCGGAGACGGAAACCATCATTCCATAGATGTCTTTCTTTTTGTTGAACAGCGTTCCGTCGTAGAATGGAAGATTTTCAATGATGTTCACTAAGCTATCCAGTTCTCGTTGATCTTTGATATGGTTGGGAAAGATGGGTTGGATGTCAAATTTTTTATTCAGCGTGTCCTTGTGAAGATTGAATGAATGGGTAATATCCACGAGAGCCACGATGCCATGAAGGGTTTTCAGGCTATCGCACATACTGATCCAGTCATTCATTTTGTCGAGCTGGTAAAAGTCTTTGTCCTGTATGGCAAAGACCATCACGTTTCCTTCCTGTCCGAATTTCTCGTGAAAATCAAGGTAGTCTAGATATGCGCTATCCGTGGCTGGTAACAGGTTCGAATATTCATATGACATTTCCACTTTAGGGATTTGAAATCCCATGAAAACGGTGATAAGCAAGACCCCGACAATAAAGGCCACTCGGTTACGAAGAAGAATCCCTGCAATCTTAATCCACATGATATTTTTTTATTTGCGCATTTGTTGGCAAAAGTAGGATAAAAGTGTTTAATCTTTTAAGAGTTTCGGATTTTTTTTGTGACGATTAGCATCTCTTGCCGTTTTTTTTGCAAAATTATTGTTTACGGCCTCGTTCAGATCTACCCCCGTTTGATTTGCCAAGCATACCAATACCCAAAGAACATCACTCAACTCTTCTGCCAAATTATCCTTCTCTCCTTCCTTGTACGATTGTTCTCCATATTTTCGAGCTATTACCCTTGCGAGTTCTCCGACCTCTTCAACCAGAATGGTCATGTTTGTCAATTCGTTAAAATATCTTACCCCGTGGGTCTTGATCCATGCATCTACTGCGGTTTGTAATTCTGCGATATCCATTGTTACCAAGTTAAAAGTTAAAAACTAAAAGATAAAAGTTCATTATTGTCTTTTTCCATCCTTGTAAAATTATTCTCGTCAATATATCCTGTGTCTTTTAAAAGATTAAGTCAGTAATTCGTTTCATTTGCCTCTTTAAGGCTAATGTAAAACTTGTTAATGTAATCAGCTTGACTTTGTGCAAATTCAGCTTCACGGATTAAAGCTCCCGTGGAGGTTCCGCTTTTTAGAATTTGATTGCTGATAACAAATTCTTTCTGTTCTTTTTGGAGAAATTGAGCAAGTTTCACGATGCTTATGGCAAAAATATAACTTTTATCTCGTAAAATTGAATCCATGTAACTTTTATCTTTTAACTTTTAGTTGTTAGTTTCACAATCATTGTCGATTCTTAGAATCGATGATGATTGTGACGGGGCCATCATTGATTAATTCGACTTTCATGTCAGCTCCGAATTGTCCGGTTTGAACTTCTTTGTGAAGCTCCTGGCTTAGGGTTGTTACAAATTTTTCATATAACGGGACAGAGATAGCGGGAGGAGCTGCATCAATATACGAAGGGCGGTTGCCTTTTTTGGTTCGAGCCATGAGGGTAAATTGGCTAACCGTGAGAATTTCGCCATTTGTGTCTAAAACGGATTTGTTCATAACTCCATTCTCGTCATCGAAGATACGGAGATTTACAATTTTGGAGGCAAGCCAATTAATGTCGTCATCCGTGTCATCAGATTGGATACCCACTAATATAAGCATTCCTTTGCCTATCGAAGAAAACAACTGTTGCTCGATGGAAACACTGGCACGTGTCACTCGTTGAATAACTACTTTCATTTTGAACTTAGTCTTAAAATTTAGAGTGAAATATATGAATTTTATTCATATACTCCACTCTAATATTTTAAATTTACATTCTAGATTATTTTTTTCTAGCGTATAGTTCTTTGATTGCGTCGGCTAATCTCTTAACACCTTCGATGTTCATTTCCTCGCTCATGTAAGAGAAGTTGATTCGCATAGTGTTTTTACCTCCACCGTTAACAAAGAACACGGTTCCAAGTACGAATGCCACGTTCTTTTCAATAGCGATTTGGAATAATTCTTCAGCATCGTATCCTTCCGGCAAGGTTAAGAATAGGAATAAACCACCTTCTGGGCGAGTCCAGGTAACACCTTCCGGCATGTATTTCTCGAAAGCACCTAACATGGCTTCCAATTTACCGCGATACATATCAACGATATTTTTCACGTTGGCATCGAAGTAGTTCTTCTGGAAGAATTTAACCGTGATTTTCTGTAAGAAAGCAGAGGTACAAAGATCTGTGCTTTGTTTTGCTTTTACGAAGTTGTCGATAACCATCGGATGAGCGAGAACCCAACCCATACGGAATCCCGGCATGAATATCTTGGAGAAAGTTCCTAACGTGATCACGTTACCCTCTCCATTATCCAAATCGTACAACATACGTTGCGGTTTTCCGGAAAAACGTAGTTCACGGTAAGGACTATCCTCAATAATCATGATCTCGTGTTTTTTGGCAATATTCAGAATCTCGATTCTTCTAGCTTCCGGCATGGTCATACCTGCAGGATTCTGGAAGTCCGGAATCAAGTAGATGAATTTCGGTTTTTCACCTTTAGCCTTCATTTCGGCCAAAGTTTTTTCCAGTTCCACGGCACTCATACCTTGTTCGTCCTGAGGAATACCAACGCCTACACCACCGTAAGAATTGAATGCTCCAAGGGCTCCAAGATAAGAAGGTAATTCGCAAATATATTTGTCTCCACGGTTCAAGAAAATCTTACCAACAGTATCCAAACCTTGTTGAGAAGAAGTGATGATCGTGATATTTTCTTTTGTAACATAGCTCAAGCCTTGATCCCGGTAACGTTGAGCAAGGATTTCCAATAATTCAGGAACTCCTTCGGTTGAACCGTACTGGCAAGCGGCAGCACCATCCGTGGCAATTACTTCCGCGCAAATTTCTTGTAATTGTTCTAATGGGAAAGATTCTTTAGCGGGAAGCCCCCCGGCGAAAGAAATAATTTCCGGCTTTTGAGTTAATTTCAACAACTCTCTGATAGCAGAGCGCTTCATCCCTTTGGCGCTGTCTGATAGAATTTCTTTGTAGTCGCTAACCATGTTTATTCTTATTTAAAGTGAATATACGCTGTTAAGTATTTGTGTTGCGAAGTTAATAATAAGTTTTTGAAATAAAATTTTTCATATCAGTTTTTTATTAAAATCGATTGCGGTACTTTCATTTTGTATGTTTTCGAGCTTTTTTAGTAATAATTTGAATTTCGAGAGCTTTGTAGTTGTATTTTGTTTGGATGAAAGTTTCTTCAAAGGAGTAGAGGAGGTAATATGATGCTATGGGATTTTCTCGACTAGAAAAAGAAGACTAATGTGATAATTATTTGGAATAAACCGTTTTTTCGATTAGCTTTGCGAGCTGAATAGAGGCCCTTGTAGTTCAACGGATAGAACGGAAGTTTCCTAAACTTTAAATGGCAGTTCGATTCTGCCCGGGGGTACTGAAAAGATAAAAAAGTTAAAAGCTAAAAGTTAAGGTGATCCGGTTACTTTTAGCTTTTTTTGCTTGAAAAAGGGAAATGGGCGTGGCCTCTTGTGATAATATACGGGGGATAGCCGTTGAAGTCCCGGTGAAGATAGGGGACATTTTCGCTTCTTTTTCGGAACAACTTCGGTACTCTTTCGCTCGCCGGGTGTAGGTGAAGCGAGTGTGTATCCAATGTATGCTGGGCGAGAATATTTATTTGTATACTATATCAAGGGGTCTACTTGCTTATTCGTTATCACATTTGGGTAGCTGGTAACCGATCCGTTTTCGTTCACCGATCTCTCGATTTTTTACTTGTAATTCGGCTAGTGTTTGATTGATTAGTTCGAGTTGCATTCGGGTATCCTCGTTTATATCGTTTTGGTCGGTAAATATTTAGGATGTTGTCCTCTTCCTCTGTTTAAGGTGCTAAAATTGCACCTTAAAAAATGCCATTCTTCTTTTGTCAGCTCAAACGTAAAGTCCGGAGGAAATCGTTTCAAATTATTCTTCACGGAACGTTTCAAATATTTTGTTTCTGTACCATATAGTTCGGCTAGGTCAAAATCAAGCATGATCCTTTGTCCTCGAATCTCGTAAATCTTATCTTGAATGATTTGCAAGTCCATCACGGTTATATTATTTTAGTAGGACAAATGTAGTAAAAATAGATATGAATCATCACTATATAGCTACAAAGTTAAAGAACATGAAAATCAAAAGTACGTGTTCCATGAATTTCTATTAACTTAGCAGGCGGATAAACAGGATTGAATATGCTGAAAAGCTTGAGGTATGGAAAAGAGTTCGAAGAACTGTACACGGGGAACTATTCCCGTTTGTACTACTATGCTTATCAGTTTTTGAATGATGCGGAGGTCAGTCGGGATGTGGTGAATGATGCGTTCGAGTACGTGTGGAAAAACTACGAAAACTTTCGGAAGATGAATGTGGTGGCGATTCTTTTTCAAAGTGTACGGAATAAAAGCATAGACACCTTCCGGCATAATAAAGTGGAAGAGAATTACGTGGCATTGTATTCTCGGATGCTTTCGGAAGAGGATGCGGGGCTGGATGAGGAAAACGAGAAGATTGAACGGATATATAAAGTATTAGATAGTTTAACCCCGCAGACAAGGCATATCATGGAAGAATGTTATTTTAACCGGAAAAAATATGCAGAGGTTGCGGAGATGCTAAACATCAGTCCTAGTGCGGTAAAAAAGCACGTTATGAAAGCCTTGCGTTTATTGCGGGAAGAATTTCATATAAATAATGGCTCGGAGGGGGTGCCCGAAAATGAGGTCTAGACGTATTAATATAAATTAGGTCGTTAATAAACATGGATGATCAGGATATGAAAAATAAAAAGGATTTGCTGGATGCTTTGGATGATCCCGGCTCGTTGAGTCAGGAGGAGCTTGATGCAATTCTGGATGATCCGAAAGAACTGGAAGATGCTCGCTTGCTAGGGGATTACAGGCAAGCGTTTGCGCGTCGTCATGCGTCCTTGAAACCTGATGTGAATAAAGAATGGAATAACTTCCGGCAAAGTAGAATTTCCGGTAAAAATAAAGGAAAACAATTGTGGATCGGCATCTCGATAGGTGTGGCGGCCTCTGTGCTTTTATTTTTCAGTTGGCAGATGTTCAATCGGACCTCCTTGGTTCCGGTTAACCAACCTATCGTGGCTTTTACCGCCAGTACTCAATCTCAAGAAGTTCTTTTGTCCACGGGTGACGGGCGTATGGTGTCTTTATCCGCACCTCAAGCAGATAGTTTGCTACGAGAAACAGGTATTACCAGGGGAGACGAGGAGTTGGATTACCAGCAAACGATCCGGGAAACAGAGATACATACATTGACAACTCCCAGGTGTGGGGCTTATCAACTTCGTTTGGCAGATGGGACTCAAGTATGGTTAAATGCCGAAAGTCGTTTGAAATATCCCAGTCGCTTCACCGGAGAGCAGCGAGTGGTTGAGTTAGAGGGGGAAGGTTATTTCAAAGTAACGCCCGATTCAAAAAGACCTTTTATCGTGAAATCCGGGGATATCACGACGGAAGTCTTGGGGACCGAGTTCAATGTCAGAACCTACGTGTCCAATGATTCACACGTGACCTTGTTAAAAGGGAGCGTGAAAGTGAAAAATGTTAGTTCGTCCTCGGAAGTGGTAATACGTCCCGGGGAGGATGCCCATTTACAAGGAGACGGGACTTTTGACGTGCGAGAAGTCGACACGGACAATTACTATTTATGGACGGAAGGGTATTTCTATTTTGATAATGAAACCGTGGTCGAGATCATGCGTGAATTAGGGCGGTGGTATAATATACGGGTAGAATTCGAGAACCCGCAAGCGATGAATTACCGCTTGCATTTCCTTGCCGAACGCGATCAGAAAATAGAAGAAGTACTGCAATTATTGAACATGCTTGGTAAAGTACAAGCGACTTACGAAAACAATAAAATTTCGGTAAAATAAAAAAAATTATCGTTTCTGGTACCCGATTTACATCTCAAAACGAAATCTGAATAAAGAATACGTATTTGAGTCATGTAAAAATAAATTAAATGAACAAATTTATGAAACACCAGAAACTCCAATTCAAGCCGGGCAGTTTTCGACTGAACGGGTTATTCCGGGTTGTGTTCTTCATGTGTTGCTTGTTGTGGGCAGGGCTGACACAGGCGCAAGAAAAGAAAATCACGGCGGAATTCAAGGATGCACCTTTATCCAACGTGTTAAAACAACTGGAAAAACTTTCTACCTACAAGATCCTCTTTACATACGACGACGTGCAGTCCTATAAAGTGACCGTTTCGTTAAAGGATGCGACTATCACAGAGGCTTTGCAAAAAGTACTTGATGGTAAACCTTTTGTTTTCTCGGATGTGGCGAATGGGAAATATATATCGGTCGTCTACCAACCCAAGAAAAAGTCTGATACCACGAAAGAGATCAAGGGAAAAGTCGTGGATAGTAAAGGAGAAACAGTTATCGGGGCAACGGTCCGGGTGGTGAATGCTACAATCGGGACAGCCACCGATATTGACGGGAACTTTACTTTGCGTGTTCCGGAAGACGTGACAACACTTGAAGTCGGGTTTGTCGGGATGAAGACACAGCTGGTTCCCATCAAAGACAAAACCGAAGTCCGTGTTGTGATGGAAGAAGATAATACAGTGCTGGAAGACGTGGTGGTTACCGGTATTTTTAAAAAGGCGAAGGAAAGTTACACGGGTGCAGTTTCCAGCATCTCTTCCGAACAATTGAAAATGTACAAGGGGCAGAATGTCTTGCAAACCTTGAAAAATATTGATGCCTCCTTAAACTTCATGGTAAATAATGCCATGGGTAGCAATCCGAATAACGTACCTCAAATCAATATCCGGGGTAATTCCTCTTTACCCATGAGTGTGCAGGAGTATAATGAAAGTATCAAAAATGACGTGAACTCTCCTTTGATCATCATGGATGGTTTCGAAATCACGTTGGAAAAGTTAATGGACTACAATGACGATGAGATCGAGTCCATCAATATATTGAAAGATGCGGCAGCCACGGCCATTTACGGTTCTCGTGGGTCCAATGGTGTAATTGTGGTTGTCACGAGACAACCGGAGGCAGGCAAATTGAGAGTGAATGCCGAAATAGGAATGGATATTGAGGCTCCGGACTTGAGTTCCTATGACTTGCTGAATGCGGCAGAGAAACTACAATTGGAAAAGATGGCCGGACTATATGATACTGATTTTCCGGGGAATGATGTAAAGTATTCCGAAAGATATAATAAACGCCTGAAAGCTGTACTTTCCGGGGTGGATACGGATTGGTTGAGTAAGCCTTTGCACACGGGAGTCGGTACCCATTATAATTTACGTTTGGAAGGAGGAAGTGAGCAATTTCGTTGGAGTGGTGCTTTGGCTTACAAAAACGTGGTTGGAGCCATGAAAGGTTCTTCCCGGCGTAATTTTAACGGTTCCATCGTTTTGATGTACATGATGGATAAATTGACATTCAAGAATTACACCTCTTACGGGATGAACCGGGGACGTGAAAGCCGGTATGGGGAATTTAGCACGTATGCGCAGCAACAGCCGTATGATGCCCCGTATGACGAAAATGGTAATCTCGTGCGTTATTTCGACGGTTTCCAGTATAACAACCTTGATAAGCAAAATCCGTTATATGACGCCTCGTTAAACTCTTTCGATAAATCGGGTTATCAATCGTTAACCAATAACTTTTCCATCGAATGGGACATAATCGAAGGTTTGAAATTAAGAGGACAACTGGGAATTTCCAGCACGGATAACAGCAGTGACTATTTCTTGCCGGCAGAACATTCCTATTTTACGACCGGGGATCAGAAAGCGGAATATGCCACGGATGAAGGATTCTTCCGTCGCGGATTGTATCGTTATGGAACCGGGAAAGAATATAGTTACAGCGGGAATGTTACGGTGACCTATAATAAAACTTTTGCCGAGAAACATCTTTTGTCCGTGGGGGTTGACTGGTCATTGGCCGAAACACAATCCCGTTCATACAGTTTCGAACTGGAAGGATTTTCGAGCGAGGATATGAGTTTTTTAGGAAACGCCCGTCAGTATATGAAGGATGGGATTCCTAGCGGAACAAAAACAAGTACCCGTCGCTTTGGTTTAACCGGGAACGTGAACTACATCTATGACGGGCGTTACTACGTGGACTTGGCCTATCGTGTCGATGGTAGCTCCACGTTCGGGAGTGACAAGAAATACGCACCTTTCTGGAGTACCGGTATCGGTTGGAACTTGCATAACGAACAATTCCTGCAAGGCCATCCCGTGCTTACGACCTTACGGTTGAAAGCCTCTTACGGGGAAACCGGTTCACAACAGGGTTCCTCTACCGGGGCATCGACAACCTACAAGTATTCCACGGACAACAAATACATGAACTGGAACGGGACGATCCTTCAAGGATGGGGAAACCCCAAGCTGACTTGGCAAAAGACGGACGAATTTAATGTCGGGATGGAGTTCGGTTTGTGGACAGGACGTGTAAAAGGAGAAATCAACGTGTACACGAAAAAGACGGCAAACCTCCTTTCTAACATGGATCTACCTCTATCAATGGGATTTTCTTCCTATATTGCGAACGTCGGGGAAGTTGAAAATAAAGGTTGGGAAGCCTCTTTTAGCGGTTATGCCATTCGGAACCCGGAACGTAGGATGAACTTGATGTTTAGCGGGCAATTGGTTTACAACAAGAATAAAATCACCAGACTTTCCGATGCGATCAAGGCTCAGAATGAATTGTACTTGCAAGAGGATGTAGACGTGAGCAACCTGTTCTACGAGGGACGTCCGCAGAATGCCATTTATGCCGTACGCTCTTTAGGTATTGACCCAAGTACGGGAAACGAGATTTTTCTGGATAAAAACGGGAAAATCACCGATACTTGGAAACCATCCGATAAAGTATATTTAGGATCAAAAGATCAGAAATACAGGGGAAATGGTAGCATCATGTTCATGTGGAAAGGCCTGACGGTCAACGTGGCCTGTTCTTATTACTGGGGAGGTAAGGTGTACAACGAGACTTTGTTGAACAAGGTAGAGGTAACAAAGAATACCTTATCCACCCAAAACGTGGATGCCCGTGTGCTGAAATCCCGTTGGTTCCAAGCGGGTGATGTGACGTTTTTCAAGCAATTGAGTAACACCCAGACCCGTGCAACCTCTCGTTTCGTGATGGATGACAATGTGTTTGAGATCTCGTCTATCGGTGTGCAATATCGATGGGATACCCCTTGGATTCAGAAATATACTCGTGCCACGTCGATTACTTTCGGTGTGAATATGTCCGACATCCTGCATTTATCATCCATTAAAATGGAACGGGGAACCAGCTACCCGTATGCTCGTAACATACAGGGATATATCAAGTTTTTATTCTAACACGCAACTAAAAACTGTATTTATGAAAAGATTATATATCATAACGGTACTCGTGGCTTTGTTGTCCGTTTCTTGTAATGATTGGCTGGATGTTCGGCCGGACACGGAACAGAAAGACAAAGATTTGTTTACCACGTATAAAGGATTCCAAGATGCCCTCACGGGTTGTTACATGAGTTTGGCTAGCCAAGATGTTTATGGTGAAAGATTAACGATGTCGAATATTGAATCTTTGGCTAATCTCTGGTACCAATTCCGTAATTCAACACGCTACGAGGATAACGACCTCATGAACCATGATTACACGGGCGACTACTCCAAGGCGGCCGTGAAGACCATCTATGCGGGATTGTTCAACGTGATCGCCCAAGCGAACATGATTATTAAATATGCCGAGAAGAACGGGGAGGTTATTGAGGACCCTGCGGCTCGTGGCGTTATCACGGGAGAGGCGTACGCCATTCGTGCTTTTTGCCAGTTGGACGTGCTGCGTTTGTTCGGACAAATGCCACAGGGAGCCTCCCGGCAAGTGGAATTACCTTATTCTGAAACAACCTCGATTGATGAGATGCCCGCTTATTATAGTTTTGATGATTACGTCGTGAAATTAGAAAGCGACTTGTCGAAAGCTGAATCTTTATTGAAAGACAATGATCCCTTGTTCCAATATACTTTTTCCGAGTTGAATTCAGCGAACGGGAATGAATTAAGTGATAGCTACATGTACTATCGTCAGTCCCGGATGAATTATTGGGCTGTAAAAGCCATTCAAGCCCGTATGTATCTTTACTTGGGAAAGAAAGACAAGGCGTACACGCTGGCCAAAGAAATTATAGAGGCCAAAGGTGCTGACGGGGAATTGGTAATGACCATGAGCGGTGAAACCGATATTGCCAAGGGATATAAAGCCTGCCCGTCGGAATGTTTGCTCTACCTCAGTAAATATGACGTGAAAACATACTCGTCCGTCTTCTTGATCGGTAACAAAGCCGACCAACAGGCTGGCTCCTCCCATCTCGTGATCTCCAGCTCCATGCTAAGTGACTTGTATGCGGGACAAAACACGGGTTCGCACAACAGGTATCTGAATTGTTGGAACCGGAACGTGAAAGATGCGTCGGCCAACTTGTATGGAGCCCTTGCAAAATATTATTTTGCAGATGACGCTGAAAACCAGATGTTATATTACCAGATTATCCCGTTGTTACGGATGTCCGAAGTCTACTTGATAGCGATGGAAACCTCTTCCGATCTGGACGAAATAAACGAATGGTACCATGATTATATGTTGGCCCACTCCGTTGTATTGAATGAAGTAGGTTTTTCCTCCTTGAGCGAGGTCCCCGGGAAGATGCTTAACGAGTACCGTCGAGAGTTTTACGGTGAGGGACAAATGTTCTACACGTATAAAAGAACCGGGGCGACAACGATGCTTTGGGGTAACGGGAATGCCGACGAGAACGTGTACATCGTTCCTCTCCCGGAAACCGAATATAATCCTAACTCTCAAATAAAGTAAATGGTTATGAAACAGTTAATAAATATACTGATCGGGTGCATATTCCTTTTGGGAATGAGTTCTTGTGAGAAAGATTTGCCGGTGTACGAAACCCCGGACTGTTGGTTGAATTTCGTGTACTACAGTTATGATGGTTCCGTACTAGGGACAGAAGAAGTTACTGATGAGATGCGATACGCATCGTACTCCTTTGTGTATGTCGGAGATGAGGTTGAAGTTGATACAGTTTGGTTTGAAGTATCAACCATGGGGTTCGTGTCGGATGAGGACAGACCTTTAGAATTAGAGCAAATTTTGACCGGGAAAAATGATGCGAAGGCCGACGTGCATTATGTCGCTTTTACCAATGAAGAACTGAAGGCGAAATACATGATCCCTGCCCGTAAAACGGGAACCAAAATTCCGGTTGTTGTCAAAAGAGACCCTTCTTTGAGCAATGGGGATGTTACCCTGCAATTCACTTTCAAGGATAACGGTTATTTCAAACCGGGATATGACGGGTTGACGACCCGTACGTTATCTATTTCTTCGAAGTTAACAAAACCATCGGTATGGGAGGAATGCTATTGTGACTATTTGTTTGGTCTTTACGGGGCAGAAAAACATCGCTTGATGATCGAGTGGACCGGGGAAAAGTGGGATGATGAATATATCAAAGAATTGATGGATGGAGATTCTGCCTATGTTAACTACTTGGCTGATTGGTTCGCCCAGAAGTTGGAAGAAGAGAACGCGAAACGGGAAGAGGCCGGCGAGGAACCCTACAAGGAAGAAGATGGAACACCAGTTAGTTTTGAGCCTAAAAGTTGGAGTTAATTTTAAAAGTAAGAAGATATGAAAAAATATATCATATTATCCATGTTGTTCACGTTGTTCGGGTTGGTATCCTGTTATGATGATGATAGTAGTTTAGGTACTAAGGACGTCGGGGACATCACGATCGGACCTTTGGAAGATGCGTCGATTATTTCTTATAGCGGGAATAAATTAATTCGTGAACCGGAAATAGAAACGACTTATCCGGATGATCAATTGACCTATGCTTGGTATATTTATAAGGAAGATCAAGATAAAGGATTCCGGACGAATAAAATAGATTCGGTCAAGAATCTATCGTACGAGGTAAATTTGCCGGCAGGAAGTTACACGATTATCTTTGAAGCCACGGCAACTACGAATGGCTATGCCGCAACAGCAGAAATGAAACTTGCTGTTTCCACTACTTTTTCGCAGGGATTCTACATCTTAAAAGAAACGGAAGATGGGAACACGGAACTGGATGTATACACGCAGAACGGGCTTGTCTCCGATCTTTTTGCCACGACACAGGGCGAAGTGTTACCCGGCTCTCCTCGTAACCTCTCCGTGGGTTACAGTCAAGCCTTTATTGACACGGAGGAAAACAAAATGGTGAATGCCAATACGGTTTGTATAACTACGGAGCAGAATAAAGTTGTTTGTCTCCGTACCGTGGATATGTTGAAAGCGTTTGATAATTCGAATTTACTTTTCGAGGAAATGGATGCGGACGAGGAACCCTATTGCATGATTCGTAGTCTTGCCAGTATATTCTATTTTTCAAATAAAGGAATCCGCTCTTCTTCGGCTAGTAGTGAAAATAGTGGAAAAATGGGATTCCCGCTGGATAACGGGGGAAGTAAACACGTTCAGATTGTAGACGGGGGATTCGGAGGACACGTGTATTGGAATAATACAAAACATCGTGTTATGACCGTGGACTACAATTGTGTTGCGGCCTCCGAAATCGAGTACAATACGGAGATTAATCAAGATAATCTAGAATGTTTATCGAGTGGTCTAAACTACGTGGGAGGAGCCGAAACCATCTATTTTCTGTGTCAGGATAAAGTTTCCGGCACCCGTTATCTGTACCTGCTTTCCGGTGGTGCGATTCTGGAGATCCGGCCGTTGAACTCGGCTTTGCATTTGGCGCAAGGAGATATTATTGCCGGGAACGGGTTAACCGGAACATTTATTTATAGTGTACATAACAATAAGCTGTATGCTTATAATTTTGATGCAGAAACAGAGATCGAAATTCCCGTCACGGGTCTTCCGACAGGAGAGACAATTTCTTATGTTTTTAATTTGTATTGGAATATGGGACCCTTCGGGGACACTTCCTTGAATTTTGATCATATCGTGATCGGGACTCAGAAAGAAAACACCTATACCGTGTACTTGTACAATATCCGCGGGGGACAACCTTACGGTACTCCTATCGATCAGTTTTCCGGGGAAGGGAAATTGAAAAGTGTCCGTTATGTTTGCCAGTTAGTCGTGGATATGACCGCCATGATGGGGCCGTTGTATGGATATGGTCCGTGTTTCCCTTATTGATAAATGATACGTTACTAAAAATTTAATACGATGAAAAAAATAATTCTATTTTTGTCCGTTTCCTTGTTTGCCCTTTCATTAGTGGCTCAGACGAATTTTCGTGATATTACTTACAAGGAGGCTCTTGCGGCTGCTAAAGCTGAAAAAAAACTCGTGTTTATTGATTTTTATACTTCATGGTGTGGACCTTGTAAGATGATGATGAAAAATATTTTCCCATTGAAAGAAGTCGGTAATTATTTGAATTCTAAATTTGTGTGTATAAAAATTGATGCGGAAAAGGGTGAAGGTCCTGAATTGGCAAAACGTTATCAAGTAAAAGCATACCCTACGTTTGTTGCTATTAATCCTGCAGAGGAAATCTTGATGACTAAAGTCGGAGGTTCGGGGAGTGGGAGTGGTTTTATCGGTAGTATCGACCGCCTGATAGATCCCGACAAGACACCCGAACGTATGAAACAACGTTATGAAAGTGGAGAACGTACGGCCGACCTGATTTTTGCTTATGCGGGTCTGAAAATGGAGGAAGTTTACAAAAACCGTCAACCGGATATGACCAAGAAGGATGAGGCTTTCAAGATGGTGCAGGATTATTTTGACGGTTTGAAGGACAAGGAAAGGTTGGCAGAAGAAAATTTGTTCATCTACACGTCTTACACGGAGAGTCCCGCAGATGCAATCGCACGATATATGATTGCGAACCGGGATAAATTCGCTCCTGTGATCAAGAATGATATTTCTGATCGAATAAAAGAACTGTACAAAATGGATGTTTTAAATTATCTGACGGCCCGGGTTTCTTTTAATCAACAGCAATATGACATTGTGAAAAAAGGAGTTATGGATTTGGGATTAAATAAAGATGATTATTACACGACGGCATTCCGCTTTATTGAATCTTACGGCAAAGGGGATATGGACGCTTTCATGACGTTATGCGAGAAAGAGTATGATCAGTTGAATGATGATTACAAGTCTTCCCTTATGTATAGTTTTGCCGACGTGTTTGCTAATGCGGACGAGGCGGTGAAAAAACGGGCGGCAAAATTTATACGTCATTCATTCCTAGATATGGATGCAACTATGATTATGTTTGTAGCTCAACAACTTATGCGATTGGAAGGTAAGGGCTATTGATGTCGAAAATATTAAAAGAGGCTTTCGAAATCGAATCGTTGAATGTCCCGGTTCTCTGAAATAGAGGCCGGGATATTTTTATGATAAGATTTGTTCGGGAAAAAGATATTTCTTTGTATTGATGATGGGTTGTTGGCTCTTTTTTTATACTTTAGCCGAACTAATTTGAAAATGTGACGGATATGTATACTGTAGATGAACTTAGAGCGATTATAAAAGAAGAGTTAGATAAGAAAGAGTATATACAGGAACCGTATTCCCTGTTCGAGCCGATTCTGTATATTTTGGAAGACGGGGGGAAACGCTTGCGGCCTCTTTTGACATTGATGGCTTACAATCTTTACCGGGAAGATATTGAGAAGGTGTTGAAATCCGCTATCGGGATAGAAATATTCCACAATTACACGCTTTTGCATGATGATGTGATGGATGATGCGGAGTTGCGGAGAGGCCGGCCGACCGTTCATAAAAAGTGGAATAGCAACGTGGCAATCTTGAGTGGTGATGCGGCAGCGATCACGGCTTACCAGTGTATCGAGCATTGCGAGGACAAGTATCTGCGTCGAGCGATAGATTTTTTTAATCAGGTAGCGATGGACGTGTGTAGGGGACAGCAGTACGATATGTTGTTCGAGACCCGGAATGATGTTTCGGAGGAAGAATATATTAAGATGATTTATCTGAAGACTTCGGTGTTGCTTGCCGGAAGTTTGCGGCATGGAGCCTTGCTGGCGGATGCTCCGGAGCATGAGTATAACGCTTTGTATGAATTCGGGGGATACTTGGGGCTGGCATTCCAGTTGCAGGATGATTATTTGGACGTGTATGGCGATGTGGCAGAATTCGGGAAGAATATCGGAGGTGATATTGTGGCCAACAAAAAGACTTATATGCTGATCAAGGCGTTGGAACTGGCCGATCCGGAGACGAAAGAAGAGTTGTGGGGATGGATTGAGCGGAAAGAGTTTGACCACGAGGAGAAGATTAAAGCGGTGACCAGGATATACGATCGTTTGGGTATTAAAGAGATCGCTTTTGCGGCGATTGATAAATATTTGAAAATGAGCCGGGATATTTTAGATAAGATTGATGTACCGAAAGAAAGAAAGATCGATTTTTACGAGACGTTGGATGCGATCGGGAATCGGAAAAAATAAAATAAAAGGATAAATGAGTAAATCGAAGCAACAGTTACTGGATGAGCGTTATTTGAGAATGGCCCGGATATGGGCGGAGAATTCGTATTGCGAACGTCGGCAGGTTGGTGCGTTGATTGTGCGGGGGGATGCCATTATATCCGACGGGTATAACGGGACTCCTTCCGGGTTTGAAAATATCTGCGAGGACGAGAATAACAAAACGAAACCTTACGTGCTGCACGCCGAGGCGAATGCGATCACGAAGGTAGCGAAGTCGAATAACAGCAGTTTGGGGGCAACGTTGTACGTGACAGCCTCTCCTTGCATAGAGTGTGCCAAGTTGATCATACAAGCCGGAATCCGGCGGGTGGTGTATTCCGAAAATTATCGGAGTGTCGACGGGATCGAATTGTTGCAGAAGGCCGGGATTGACGTGGCGTTTATTGAGTTAAGCGAGAATCAGGAAAATAAAGATTAAATAGGAAAATAATGAATAAGAGTAATTTGAGGGCTTTGTTGACCCCGATCGTGCTGGCTCTGGCCATTGTGTTCGGGATGATGTTGAACCGGTTCCTACCGGATCGGACTCAAGTGTCGGCGTCCTCGGAAATGTTTTTGCCTGTGACGGGGAGTAAGCTGGATTTGATTATCAGTATGATACAGAATTCGTACGTGGATACCGTGGACACGAGGCAGATCGTGGAGAATACAATTCCGGTCTTGTTGAAGGATCTGGACCCGCACACGGTATATATTCCCGCGAAGGATATGCAACGGGCGAACGAGGGGATCGTGGGAAACTTCGGGGGTGTCGGAATCCAGTTTTACAAGTATTTGGACACGGTGACCGTCGTGAAGGTGGTTCCGGGTGGACCTTCGGAGAAAGCTGGGATAAAGGATGGGGACCGGATTGTTCGGGTAAACGATTCTCTGGTTGCCGGGGTGAAAATGAGCCAAGATAAGATTCAGGAGTTGATGAGGGGTGAGCTAGGTACGAAGGTGGAGTTGACGATCGCTAGAAGAGGAGAACCGAAGTTGATCAAGAAAGAGGTGGTTCGCGGAAGTATCCCGGTGAAAAGCGTGGACGTGGCGTATATGCTGAATGACACGACGGGGTATTTGAAAACGAATACTTTCGGTATGCACACGTATGCCGAGTTCATGCAGGCGTTGGTGAAGTTGAAGGCAGAGGGGATGAGGAAAATTATTATCGATTTGCGGGAGAATGAAGGCGGCGTGTTGCCGATAGCGATACAGATGATTAACGAGTTCTTGGATGCCGACCGTTTGATTCTTTACACGCAGGGACAGGCGCAACCTCGTACGGATTATAAGTCTAACGGCAAAGGGCAATTCAAGGATTTGCGCGTGGATGTGTTGATTAGCGAGTTTAGCGCGTCAGCCAGCGAAATTTTTGCCGGGGCGATACAGGATAATGATCGCGGGTTGATTATCGGGCGTCGTTCGTTTGGTAAAGGATTGGTTCAAGAGCAGCGGATGTTGCCCGACGGTTCAGCCTTGCGTTTGACGGTAGCCCGTTATTATACCCCTTCGGGGCGTTCTATCCAGAAACCTTATAATGAAGGGAAAGAGAAGTATTACAATGATATTTACAATCGTTTAGTTCATGGGGAGTTCTCCCAAAAGGACAGTATCGTTTTTGACGAGAATCTGAAATACCAGACTGTGGGCGGGCGTACCGTGTATGGTGGTGGCGGTATCATGCCGGATGTCTTTGTACCGGCGGACACGACCGGGGTCTCCCGTTATCTGAGTGATGTGACGAGAACCCAGTTCTTGTACGAGTACACGTTTGATTTCATGGACCGGCATCGTCCGGAAATGGTGAATCTGAAGGATTACAAGCAGATTCAGAATTACCTGAAATCATTTGACTTGGTGAACGAGATGGCAAATTATGCTGCTCGTCGTGGTTTGAAACGAGATGAGAAGGGGATTAAGGAATCCTATCAGATTTTACGTACTCGGATCGAGGCATATATTGCTCGTCACACGATAGATGACGAGGGATTCTACCCGATTCTTGGACAGATTGATAACACGTTGCAAGAAGCGATTAAACAGTAATTGATGAAGAGTATATTACACGGGAGGCTGATTTTGGGCCTCCTGTTTCTGTTTCTTGCCTTAGGTAGTTTTGCCGATGGGCGCTATATTCCGGTGTATGATGACGGGATACGGGTGGATTACAAGCACTATTGTTTGGGATTCAACAAGGAGCATCGACAGGCTAACTGGGTGTACTACGAGTTGGGAGCTACGAACTTGACAGGGAAAGCGAGCCGGAAGAATGACTTCCGGGTGGACCCGAAGATCAGCCGTTGGAGTGCCACACCCGATGATTACAAGCGAAGCGGTTACGACCGGGGGCATTTGTGTCCTGCGGCGGATATGTCGTTTAATGCGAAGGCGATGAGTGAGACGTTCTATATGTCAAATATGTCTCCCCAAGTGCCGATGTTTAACCGGGGAATCTGGAAAGAGCTGGAGGAACACGTGCGTAACCGGGCCCGGAAGGAGAAACTTTACGTGGTGACAGGCCCGATTTTCAAGAGTAATAAAGGTGCGATTGGCAAGGGAAAGGTGACGGTTCCGGGGTATTACTATAAGTTGTTTTACTCGCCTTCCAAGCAACAGATGATCGCTTACGTGTTGCCTAACGAGGAGAGTAAGCGTCCCTTGAATAGTTTTGCAGTTCCTGTGGATAAGGTGGAGAAGATGACGGGGATTGATTTCTTTTCTCAATTACCCGATGATTTGGAGCGGGTGTTGGAGGCGGATACGCTTTCGCACGTGTCACGGGATGGGGGACAGATATCGGGAGGTTTATATCGTCCAACAAGAAATCAACAGATTATAGCGGTTATCGCCGTAGTTGTGATCTTTCTCGTTGTGCATTTTTTGATAAAACACTGGGGAGGTAAGAAGAAGAAAAAGAAACCGGCACGCAAACCGGTCAAGAAAAAGAAATAAGCCAAACGGCTTATTTCTCTTTTAAAAGTTTATCGATGACTTTCACCATTTCCTCGAATTCTTTCGGGTCGTAGAGACGAGTGAGGAAGGCGATGTTACCTTTCTTATCGATGATGATGTTACGGGTAACGCCGGCTCCTTGTGCGGCGTAGGTGTAGAATGCTTTGCCTTCCGGATCAAGGAGTAGGGGATAGGTGATTTTGATGTCCTTGGCGAACTTTTCGGTGGTTTCTTTACTTTCTTTGAAGTCGATGCCGAAGAGAGCGAATGCCGGGTTGTTCTTGTATTTCAACCATATGTCCTTTTCGATAAAGGGCATTTCCTTGCGGCAAACCCCGCACCAACTGGCTGTGAATTGTATCATGATGACTTTTCCTTTCAAATCTTTTAGTTGTTTCTTGGTTCCGTCGGGGAACAATAATTCAATATTCGGGGCTTTCTCGCCTACTTTCACGATATACCCTCGGTCATCTTGCCGGGCTTTTGCCAGCGAACAGGTCATGACTAGTAATAGTATAAATGTCAGATGTTTCATAGGATAATGTATTTGTGTTAATAACGTTTCAAGCTTTTAGGGCTGCCGCTCCACGAGCATCCGAGACAATAAAGGGTTTCCGTGTCGAATCCTTCCAGGGAATCTCCCTCGTGGACGGGGATAACAACGTAGTCGGTCGTGACTTGTACGAGACAGTTATTTCCCTTCTCGTCTTTCACGTAAAAGCGGCGTATTCCGCATTTGGGGCAGAGTAAGTATCTCATAACGTAAAATTAATTTCAAGGCATAATTAGTAAATATTCTTGATAGTTGTACCGGGAAAAGGGGAGAAATTGTTTGTTTTTTTCTTAGATTTGCGGGTATAGTTATATTTGGGGAATAGTCCCTTCCTGTATTAACTGAATTATAATGATTTTTGAATCTCAAAATATAGAATTTAAAGAGAGTTGGCGAGATGAATATCTGAAATGGATATGTGGATTCGCTAATGCTCAAGGTGGTAGGCTCTATATTGGAATGTGTGATAATGGTGAAGTTTGTGGTGTAGAGCATGCTAAAAAGTTGATGGAAGATATTCCCAATAAAGTGCGCGATACATTAGGTATTCTAGTGGATGTGAATTTGAAAAAAAAAGGAGGGAGAGAATGTCTTGAGATTATAACAGATGCTTACCCGTATCCGATTAGCTATAAGGGACAGTACCATGTGCGGAGTGGTAGTACGAAACAGGAATTGAAGGGTGTTGCTTTAGATCGATTTTTACTCCGGCGACAAGGGCTAACTTGGGATAGTGTGTCATTGTCCTCTTTGAAGTTAGAAGATTTGGATAAGGCTACGATAGATCTGTTTCGTAAGTATGCTCTGAAGGGAGGACGGATGGAAGAGGATGATCTGCAAGATGATAATCAATGTTTACTTGAAAAACTTCGTTTGTTTGAGGGAGAATATTTGAAGAGAGCTGCGGTTCTTTTGTTTCATCCGGATCCGGAGAAATATATTACAGGAGCTTTTGTTAAAATAGGTTATTTTATAAATGATGCTGATTTAATCTACCAAGATGAAGTTCATGGTAATTTATTTCAACAAGTTAATGTATTAATGGATTTGTTGACTACTAAATATTTGAAGGCATTGATTCGTTATGAAGGTATTCAACGTGTGGAGGAGTTACCTGTTCCTCGTGATGCTTTGCGTGAGGCGATTCTGAATGCCATTGTTCATAAAGATTATGTTTCAGCTACGCCTATTCAGATTAGCGTGTATGATGATAAGTTGATGATATGGAATTGTGGCGTATTACCGGAGAATTGGTCAATAGAAACATTGTTGAGTAAACATGGTAGCCGTCCATATAATCCTGATGTTGCCAATGTGTTTTTTCGGGCAGGAGAAATTGAGGCATGGGGACGTGGAATAGAACGAATTGTATCAGTTTGTAGGGAGGCTGGGAATAAAGGACCGGAGTTTCGCTATGATGGTACTGGATTGTGGACTATTTTTGAATTTAAAGAAACTACCCAAGAAACTACCCAAGAAACTACCCAAGAAACTACCCAAGAAACACTTCTTAAAAGGACAGAACTTCAAGATGAGATAATCCGTTATTTGAAGGCTCATCCCCACGCGACACGTAAAGAGTTGACCGGTAGTATACCAAATGCAACAGAAAATGGTGTAAAATATAATTTGTCTCGTTTACAAGAGATTGGGATTTTAAGACGGGTTGGAAGTACTAGATATGGTTATTGGGAAGTAATGGTAGATAAAAAGTGAATTATTAGAGTTAGAATATGAAAAAGTATAAGATACATTTTGCCCCGGTACAGGGGATTACCGATTGGACATACCGGAATATACATGCTGAATTTTTCGGGGGAGTGGATGCTTATTACACCCCGTTTATCCGGGTGGAGAAAGAGGATTCATTTCGTTCGAGGGATATGAAGGATTGCGATCCGGAATTGAATAGTGTGAAGTTGTTGGTACCCCAAGTATTGGGAGGGGAGCCTGCGGAATTGGATGTTTGCTTGCAAATGTTGGAAGGACGGGGATACAAGCAGGTGGATATTAACATGGGATGTCCGTTCACGATGATTTCCCGACGGGGAAAGGGGGCCGGATTGTTGCCTCACCCGGAGAGGGTGGAGGCTTTGATGGAGGTGGTGAAGGATTTTCCGGAGATACAGTGTTCCGTGAAGATGCGGTTGGGATGGGAAGACCCGGGGGAATGTCTGAAATTGTTGCCTTTGTTGAATGCGGCCCCGCTGGCCGCCATATTTCTTCATGCCCGGGTGGGCGTCCAGGAATACAAGGGAGAGGCGGATAAGGAGGCTTTTGAGATTTTTTACAAGGAATGCGAACACCCGTTGTATTATAACGGGGACGTGTTAACCTTGGAGGATATTCAGGCCGTGACGGAGCGTTTCCCTCGTTTGGAGGGTGTGATGATCGGGAGAGGTTTGTTGGCGAATCCGGCCTTGGCACAAGAGTATGCGGAGGGTAAAGTGCTTGCCGGGGAGGAACGACTAAGGAAATTCAAGGCGTTTCATACCGAATTACTTGCGGCTTATGCCGAGCGATTGCAAGGGGATCATCAGTTGTTGATGAAGATGAAAACGTTCTGGGAGTATTTTATGCCTTCGACAGATCGCAAGGTTTTAAAGAAAATACATAAGAGCAATAAGTTGACGCAGTATAACGAGGCGGTGGTAAAGGCTTTTATGCCGGGTGAAGAGGATGAGTAAGTGCGAATGAAAAAAACGATATATATCATCGTCGGTTGTATTTCCGTGGTTTTGGGGATTATTGGCATTTTTGTTCCCGGATTACCGACTACGCCCTTTTTATTGTTGAGTTCGTGGTTGTTCTATAATAGTTCGAAACGATTACATGATGCTTTACACCGTTCGAAATGGCTGGGACCTTACCTAAGGCGTTTCCAGGAACGTAAAGGAGTCGGGTGGAAGACAAAAGCGATGTCGATCGTGTGTATGTGGACAATGATTTCTATTTCGGCTTTCGCGGTTTTTGAAAACTGGCATGTGCGTTTATTGCTTTTAGGTTTGGGGGTGATCGGGACCTGCAGCGTGTTGTTTATTGTTCCTAATGCCAGGAAAAAGGGAGAAAAAAAACTTGAAAATGACAGGAGCTAAATGAGAACATTCTTTGAGGGAAGTTTATACTCTCTTGTAGCTCTGATAATGAGCGTGAAAGGAAGATTAAGGGTGTGAGATGGCAAAGAGGAAATAGCCCTTTCGGGTTTTCGAGAGTGTAATTCGCTGCTTGTCAATATATTGTGGGATTAAAAAAACGAACGTTTATTGATTGGCAAAGATACGTAATTTTAGCTTACAATAATCACGTTTAGGATTTTTTTTATCCTTCATAATTAAGATGTTAGATATAATGTTTAAAAAAAGATATTGCCTATCAATAATCGTTCGTTTAATGATAGGTGAAAATGACGCGTGCAATAAAAATTACGATAATCGTCACCTTACTGCTAACAGTAGTACGAGAAATGGCGGCACAAGAGAAAAATCAAATCCATAAAACAGAAGTCTCGGTAGATTTTCGGTGGGATTGGGCTGTCATTGACTTTGACTACATGGGAACGGGCAAAACGCTATCCAACTTGAGGGCGTTGATTCGGGGAATCGGAATGGCAAACATCGATAGTTTGGAAGTCATCTCCTACTCTTCGCCCGAAGGAAGATTCGACTATAACTTGAATCTATCGAAGCGACGGGCACAAGCGATGATGGACTATCTCGCTAAAACATACGATAGCCTTTTTCCGAAGATTTCGGTCCGCCCAGACGGGGAATCATGGCATTTGTTCCGCGTAAAAGCGGCAAGCGACACGACGCTGGATGAAACGACACTCCACGCCGTGTTGGAAATCGTAGATTCCGACCTGCATCCCGACATCAAGAAACTTCGTTTGAAAACTATTGATAGCGGTCGCTTGTACAATTATTTCGTAAAGACGTATTTTGTTGATTTGCGACGTTCTTTTATTCGGGTGACGTGGTTCGAGCGCGACCCGCTGATCACCCGTGCCGGATTACCATGTCGAATCAGTGCCATCGTACCCGCGGGGATAGCGTTGAGAGATCCGGGTTTACGAATGACACCGATACTCCTGCCTGCCACGAACAGGAAAACCATCATCGCCTTGAAAACAAATTTGCTCTATGACTTGATAACCGCTCTCAATTTCGAGATAGAGATCCCGATCGGCAATAAATTCTCGATTGCCGTGGAAGACGTGTTCCCGTGGTGGAGCTGGGGTCCCCACGATCGGAAATACTGTTTCCAAATGTGGGAAATGGGCATCGAGCCGCGTTGGTGGTTCCGGCGCACGGATGAGCGGGAGGTGCTGACCGGACAGTTCTTCGGGGTGTACGGGATGTCCGCGAAATACGACTTCCAATGGAACATCAAGGCCTGTTACCAAGGCGAATACTGGTCGACGGGAATCACTTACGGGTGCGCCCGGAAGATCAGTCGCCGCTTCAACTTGGAATTCTCTGCCTCGGCAGGATACATATCGAGTGATTACCGTCACTACGTTCCGAGCGATGACTACGAGCATCTCTACCGGGATCGCTATAAAGCGGGACAAGTAAACTATTTCGGGTTGACAAAACTCAAGATTTCGCTGGTCTGCCCCATCAACATCACGCGAAAGAAAGGAGGGAAGACTCGATGAAACAGATCGTGCTGCTACTTGCGTTTCTATTGTCCGTCAGTTGTCACCGCCGTCCGTTGGAAGACCCGGCCAACAACACGACATTGCGCGTCGCCGTGAATATTAAAGCTATCATGAACATCACGTGCGATATATATAACGAAAAAATACCGGTACCGACCATCGAACCCGAGATGATGCGGGTGTTGTTTTATGACCCGACAAGCAAAAAAATTGCGTCGGAAACGTACATCTCCGACATCACGTATGACGATGAAGGAACACGTTGCCTGCAAGGCGATATCAGCGTACGCCCGGGAACCTACCAGATGTTGATTTACAATTTCGATACCGAATCCACCCTGGTTCGCGATGACCAGACTTTCGAAACCATCGAGGCATACACCGACAAGGTAACTTCCTCCATCCGGCAAAGTTTCCTGGGACGTGCCGGTGAAGAGAACGCCATCGTCTACGAGCCGGACCACTTGGTGGTGGCCAGTAACGAACGGGAAGTGATTCCTTTTCACGAGGGGGTGCATGTGGTAAAGACCGATGCTACCTCCATCGTGGAGACCTACTACCTGCAAATCAAGGTTGACGGCTTGCAGTACGTGTCTAGTGCCCGGGCGGTGCTGACAGGGATGGTCGGTTCCAACCGCTTCGGACGGAACGAACGCGTCACGTCCACCCCGGTCTCTCTCTACTTCTCGCTGCAAAAAAGCGATGATAAAGGAGTCGACGTGCTCGCTACGGTATTCAACACCTTCGGACGCATCGAAGACATCACGAACTGCCTGTCTGTGACTTTCGACATCCGGACCACGGACGGGCGCACGGTGAAACGGGATTTTGACATCACCTCCCTCTTTTCGAGCGAGGCATGCCTCAAGCATCATTGGCTGCTACTCGAGGAGACTGTCAAGATCGACCCTCCCGCCTCCAGTGGCGGCGGCTTCGATCCCTCGGTGGATGACTGGGAAGACGAACACCATGATATAAAATTGTAAGCTAATATTATATATAAATAGAATGATTATTAATGTTAATTAGAGTATGTATGAAAAAGATGATTTTATTAGCAGCCATAGCTAGCATAACACTCGCGAGCTGCGTGAAAAACGAAATGGAGGTTGTCGACAACGATGATCAAGAGATTACCTTCCAAACGGTGACCGGGAATACCGGAAGAGCCGCAATTATTGGATCTAATTATCCCGTGGATGCATCTTTTGGAACCTGGGCACGTTATACCTCGGTGGATTGGGATTATGGTGTACCATCCCAAGAGTATATAACGAATAAAAAAGTTACATTTCAGACTCCGAACTGGAAAGTTGACGGTTTAATCTATTACTGGCCAAAAAATGGAAAGTTATCTTTCTTTTCTTATTCTCCTTTCGAGGCTAACGGAGGGATGGATTATATTGATGCTTCGGGGATAATTGCTACGGATTATACGGTATTAGATGCTGCAGATGAAGATTTTATGATTGCAGACGTGATGAAAAACCAAACGGGTAATGTTGACACTGATAAGGTGTTTTATGATGGAGTGAAAACAGTGTTCAGACATAAATTGACGAAAATAGGATTTAGCTTAAAAACAGATATAGAATCTGCAAGGGCTACTATTGTGGTGAAAAAGGTGGAAATTATGGGGGTAAATAATAAGGGAACATATGTTCAAAAGGATGACATATGGACACTTGCCTCTTCTCCTGCTTCCATTGCAGATTATACCGCTTACGATAATAGTACTGGAATCACGTTAACAGATAGTTATCAGAATACGAATGGTTCCGAGGAAAAAAAAGATTTAATGCTTTTGCCACAAACAAAATCACAAATGGGAGATGATGCTTTAATTAAAATATCTTATACGTTGACTCTTAAAAACGATGGAAGTGATGTCGTTGAAAATGTTGTTGTGACAACGAAGTTAAATGGTACATCGTTTCCTGATTGGAGTATGAATAAACATATCACCTATCAAATTACCATTGGTTTGGATGAAGTTCTTTGGGATCCGAATGTCAATGATTGGGATTCGGAATCAACGCCTGGTATCACCATCTAATCCTTCAAAGACCACCCGTTGCGTTCGGGTATAAAAACGCTACTACCTAAGGTCGTGGGGAGTTGGTTCTCCCCGCGGTCACGAAAAAAATAACAAATTCACCGGCAAAGAAAGGGAAACATGAGGAAAAGGATAATCATACTATTGACAGGGGTAGGCATTGCGCTTGCCGGATGCATGGAAGAAAAGGTTGATAACAATTTTCTCCCGGAAGAGATTTCCTTCCAAGTGGTGCAAGCCCCCTCTGCCCGCGGGGACATGACAGGCAAGACGGAATATCCGAAAAGCCTTCCTTTCGGGGCATACGCTTATTTCCTTCCCGCGGGAAGTACGTGGGATGCCGACAAGGTTTCTGCGGAGGTGTACATCAACGATGCGGAGATCTCGTATGATAACACGAATGCGAACTGGCACGCCGCGACCACCTACTACTGGCCGAAGCAAGGTTCGTTGACGTTCTTTGCCTATTCGCCCAAAACGATCGCCTCGCATGCGGGATTCTCTTACGACAAAGAGGGGATCACTTTGAACGGCTGGGATATCAATGCGAATCCAAACGTCGATTTTATGGTGGCAGACATCGCCAAGAATAAACGGGGGAATGAAGACAATTATGCCTACAACGGGGTCCCCACCCTGTTCCGCCACAAGCTTGCACGCGTCAGCGTCAAAGCGAAACTGGACGATGCGTATGAAAATAAAACCATAAACTTGACATCGGTGGAACTGACTAACATCAAAACCAAGGGAAATTACGTCAATAATAACTGGATGGGACAGGGAGCTCCGGAAAACATCCAAGTCTATAACGATGCGTCAGGATTGTTACTGAACAAGGATGCCGCGATAGAAATCGGTACTCAAAAACGGATCGTGATGCCTCAGGCCCTCGCCCAAGACGCTTATTTTAAAATCAAGTACAACTTGACCACGACCATCGCCGGCGGCGGAACGGATACGCAATTGATCGAAAAGGATATATTGATAAAAAACGTCACCCCGGCGTGGTACACGAACAACGATATTACCTATACGCTGATTATCAGTCTCGGAACCAACTATATCGAGTTCGACACGTCGGTAACGGATTGGGTGGGATACGGCAACATGGACTTAACTATCGAGTAATTTTGTTGAATCAAAGAGAGGATGATGAATAAAGCGATCACACACGGGTTGATAGCGGGACTGGCAACAGTAATCATCGGTTGCTTCGACAACCGTTGCGCTTACGAGGAAACGGGAGAACTCCGGTTTCGCGCTCTGTTGGAGCTAAACTCGCGGGGAGAGACGGGAAACACCTGCACCTACCCGACGGACATCCCTTTCGGCATTTGGGCTCTCTCGTTACCGGTGAACAAAACGTGGAACAATCACGCCGACGGGGCGCAAACGTTCCTCGAAGATTGCCGTGTGATTTGGAACGGGGAGACATGGATTACCGACACGACACACAACTGGCCTCCCGACCGGAGAGTTACATTTTTCGCTTATTCTCCCTATCGATTCCCCGCCACATTTTCGACCGAACGGGGAATCGAGTTCAAAAACTTCAACACGGCTGCGGACTCAACCGATTTGATGTTCTCCGGACCGATCGTCGATCTGGACTGGAAAAACTCGGGAGGGACGGTACAGATACCCTTCACGCGGGCCTTATGCATGGTGGACTTCCGGGTGCAGACCCCGGTGCCATCGGATATGATCATCCGGTTGAAAAAGATTGCCCTGGAAGGGGTGGCTTTCAGCGGGAACTTCCAATCCCTGCCGGAAGCGACATGGAGCGCAACGGGAGACACGGGGGAAGCGGTCTTCTTCGAAGGGAATCTGCCCTTGGACGAATCGGAACAACAGGCAGGAGGAACGCGACTCATGATGCCACAACAAACACGGGTAACCGTGAAAGCGACATGCGACATCGTGACGAACGGCAACACGCTCGCCGGACAAGAACTGGAAACCGATGCCACTCTGGAGTGGGGCACCGGAAAACATTGCAGCTACACGCTGAAAATAACTCCGGACACACTGGTATTCACAACTGACATATTAAAGCCATGACACGTAAATTTTGGTATATACTCGTCGGAGGAATCCTGTTCGCCATCGGTTGTTCAAAAAGCCCGGAACAATCGGAGGAAACGATACGGGAATTAAATTTCAGTTCCCAAATTACTGACAGCGCGGATTCCGCCACTACAAATGCACCGGAATCAAGAGGCACGGGAGGAACTCTCGTCACTAACGGCGGGCTGAAAAACGAGGGTAATGCTTTCGTCGTTTACTCGACCTACTCCCTCGGCGGGCTATCTTCACAGACTTTCGATAACCAGCCGCAAACAGTCACGTACACGAGCGGGGCGTGGACCTACTCCGAGAAAAAGATATGGGTTAACTCGGCAAAATACAAATTTCGAGCATACTATCCCGCTGTCGCGGAAATCCTGTCCAGCAGTTCGAATCCCGACTTGTTGACGCTAGAATACAACATCGCCCGCGATAACTTCGACTTGATGGTGGCTTACGCCGAGCGGCAACCCTCCGTTGACCCCGAGGGATACGGGGTCGTCACGATGCCGTTCAAACACGCCCTCTCGGCTCTCCGTTTCGAGATTAAATACGATCCGCTCAGTATTGCCCCAGGCACTACCGACAAAATTACCAAAGCCTACTTGCAAAACCTATGCGTGGTCGGTCTCTTGACATTCAATGGCTCCCCTTCCAACTACCAAATGAATTGGAGTAAATCGTACTCCGATGCCGAGCAACGCTATCTGTGGGAAGGATCGAAAATATTCGGCGTGGGCGATGCCAACAAAATATCCGTTTATGATAACGACAATATCGTGTTTGCCATCCCGCAAGAGATCACGGCAAAGAGTACCGCGTTTCATTTCTTCACGGAGTCGGGACTCGACAACCATCATATCGCATACATCCCGGCCATAACTTGGGAACCGGGTAAAGTGTACACTTATACGATCACGCTATCCGGCTCATCGATTAGCGTGGCCGTCAGTATAAAAGAATGGCAGAATATTAGTTCAAACGTGGATATACAAGTATAACTTTAATATCATGAATAAACTGAGAAACAAAATATTAACATGGGGTACGGTCATACTACTGTTTGCCGGAGTTGGTTGCGAAGATCAGGACACGGCATTCCCCTCCCAAGAAGAAGGGAGGGGACGTGACGCCTCGCTGACGCTTGCGATCGGCGAAAACCTGTCCCGCGCGGCGAAAGACGGGGATAGCATGAAAAAGTTGGTCGTGTTGCTCGTGGATGTCAATTCCGAAATTGTAGGTCGTGATATATCCACCCCGGATGCTGTTTCGCAAACGGTGACTTTCACGGGTCTCCTGCGAGGTCAATACACGCTCTACATCATTGCTAACGCTCCGGGGGATTTGGACCTGTCGACAGCGGCATACGAGGTTGGAGCCACGTTGCCCGGCACGCTGAAAGATCGGTTACTGGTAACTCTCTCGGGTACCGATACTCCCTCTTACGATGATACCGACGGAATGCCCCTGACCCTCGTGAAAGAGGTAGCCCTGTCTCCCGGGGCGAATCAAATTTCAGCCGAACTGGAACGGGTGGTAGGACGATTCAGCGTTTCCGTCTATAACCATATAGATAACAAAAAACTTTGCATCAGTAACGTGGAACTATCCGATTTTAACGCTAGCATCGGATACCTTTTCAACCACAATAACACGATACCGGGAGCAGTCACCTATCGTTCATTCCCGCCTTTGACCGATATCATCTCCATCGCTAGCCACGGCAGCGCGTCTGTTTTTGATAAGTATCTTTACGAAAACATTGCCTCGACTTATGAAATGACCATCGAAGGGGCGATTTTCGAAGAATCGGACAACCCGGCAACATGTGTTATCAACCAAAATATCGGTAGCAATCAAACATCAATTAACAGTCCGGATGACGTTTATGTTATTCGCAGTTACTCGGACAACACTTATTACCTCTACACGAACGGCTCTACATTATCGGCCAAACAACCAGCCGATGACAACGAGTTAATCAATGATAAAAACTACCAATGGCAATTCTCCGGAACAAGTTCCGGAACGATGAAAAATGTCGGGACGGACCGATATATTACCATTTCAGGAAGCGAACCAGGTATCGGAACGACAGGTTCAAACTTCAATTTTGGAGCTTCTACTGGCATTTATTTTCGATCTAGACGCTATATTAGCCGAAACGGAGAAAACATCTCTACACGCAGTAGCATTAATAACAACAGTCGTTGGTACCTGCGTCCATATACCGAAACCGAAGAATGGAAAGATGCCGGAGGTAACACGTTGACCCCGGTCAAAAACTTTTCCGTCACCACACCCATCAACTACATCAATTCCTTCGGGGCGACAGCGGCATTGAAATATATTTACCGTAACGAACATCTCCATACGACGGCAAACGTCTTCTACAATGAAGGTCAAGGTACGTTTAATTTTGAAGTAGTTCCGTGGGAAAAGAAAACGGCTGATATTACATTTGATTAAAACACGATGACCATGAAAAGATTATCCATATATTGTATTCTACTGCTTGCCGTGTTGGCAAGTTGTTCCCGGGACACGATAGATCTCCCGGGAGAAAAAACGGCACCCATGATGATCAGTTTCGGGAGCGAAAGCAACGTCTCGATCGTGTCGCGTAGCACGTTGGGAGACTATCCGGAGAACCGGATCTACAACATTTATATTGCCGTGTTCAACAGTTCTGGAGAAAAAGTCTATACACACTTTTTCAATGATAGTAATTTGAAAACGGATTACGCTGCCGTGGAGTCCTCTTCTGCCCCCTGCTGGTGTGTATCTAACACCAGTGATGCCTCAACAATCACGACAAAAGGTTCCATCAAAATTCCCGTGAACACAAGCACCGACACGTACAAGATTTACGGTATTTCCAACCTGGATGCAGACATGGTAAATGTCAGCAGCGACCGTTTGGGAGCAGAGATTGCCAACGAGGCCGATCTCTTGAATTTCGTTGTCACGCTGAATCAGAATGTTATTTCGCGAAACGGGTATTTTCCCATGAGCGGGGTGGTCTCCGACGTGACAATAGGTGATGACAAAATTATCAGAGGAACCGATGGAAATCAAGCGAATTTATTACTATACCGAATGGACGCCAAAGTCCGATTCGTGTTCAAAACGGGCACCACTCCGGACGCTAACGGACAGGTGATTAAAACCTTTACGCCCGGGCAATGGAAAGTGGTAAACATCCCGCACAAGACGTACCTCATGTCTTACGCCCAACGCGGGAAAACAGAAACCACCGGACAGGATGCAGGTGCGACCACCGATGATTTCTTCACGAGCAATTGGGCGCAATTTGAAGAGTTTCCCTCGGATACGCAAAGTGAATTCTCGTTCTACATGCTCGAAAACCGGATGACCCCCAAGAAGACCGCGACGACTTTCCCGGATCGGGATCGCCAAGTAAAACTAGAAAGCGGGTTGAACGGCGAGTGGGAATACGCCAATAATCTCTCAACTTATGTTATCGTCACCGGACGGGTGGAGATGGACCTGGTAAACGATGATGCCGGACAAACGCTGGGAGGAGAAGTGCAATACATCATTCACCTCGGAGACTTCGGAACGGGAGGAAACATTTCCGACTTCTCCACGCTCCGCAACACGTCGTACACCTACACCGTCACGGTTAACAGCGTGAATAACATCCGGGTGGAAGTGGATACGGAAACAACTGAAAACCAACCGGGAGCGACAGGTTCCGTTACGATTGCCAAAGAAGAGATCGCCCTTTGCGACGCGCATTACGTTTCCAAAACTCTCACCTTCCACGCCAAGTACATCACTGATGATCTCACGTGGTACGTGAAAACGCCTTTCTGCGACGGGAAGCCGCAAATTATCGAGGGCGAGGACGTTCCCACGGGATTGGACTACAAATGGTGTCATTTCCGCCTGAACCAAAAAGACGGGGAGGGAAACTATTACGTAAAGAAAAGACGAAAGTACACCCCGGAAGCCTATAACGCGATAACCTGTCCGGACGGGGAGATGGACATCATCACTCTCGTAAAATATATTAAAGCTCAAAAAAAACTCTATGATGACCCGCAACTAAGTTCAACAAGCGATTTCGACAATACCTCCGAAGCGGACGGGGGACCCAAAATCAGTGTTACGGTCCACGTGGATGAGTATTACTACGATGCCCATCCCATCACGGGAGAACAGCGTTCCACGTTATGGAAAGAATTTGTCAATCAACCCGATCGCATGATGCATATCCTCTGCAACTCGAATGTCAGCAAGGATCAGGAGAGCCGCTCCACGGGTAGCGTGGTCACCATCCAACAAAAATCCATACAATCGATATTCGATACCCGGACAAGTAACACCTCTTTCTCCACGGCTTGGGGAATGGAGCACAAGGATGAATATCCGGATATATGGATCTACGGGAAAGGAATTACGATTGATGGGAACGGGACAGTTTCCCCCACGCAAGACAGGGGGAATAGCGAACTTTACAACGGCCGCTTGAACACGATGAGGGAATGGGAACTTGTCGGAGCCAATAACACGACTTTTAGCTCTAAATCATGGGAAACCTACATGGACGTGGAGGTGGAAAACGAAGTACCCGAATTATCGGAAGACTACCGCTTCTTGCGTTATTCCTGCATGACACGCAACCGGGATAACAACGGTAACGGAGTTATCGATCAAGACGAAGTACGATGGTACCTCGCTTCTATCAAACAACTCGTCGGTATCTGGATCGGCTCCGATGTCGTTTCCAAGGACGGGCGATTATACAATCGCACGGCAACACAGATGGATAGCGATGATGAAGGAGTATGGCGCCAGCACGTCATTTCAAGCACGAAGTATTCGGGCAATAGTAACGATCCGACCATCGTTTGGGGAGAAGAGGGATCCTCTACCGGTAACATGGGAGGTTCATACCGATGGTCAAATTATAAAGTTAATAAATGGAGCGTGCGTTGCGTGCGTAATCTCGGAACAACCAACGAGAGCAAATCTTCGGGCTATGATTTGTCAGAAACCCCTGATGATTACGTGAAAATGACAACGAATGCGGACGGAAGTTACACGTTTAATAACATTTACTTGAACCAGTCCGTTATGCGTTATTACACCTCTCGCGAACTGGATTTTGATGACGAGCAATCGGAACAGAACCGCGTGTACAAAAAATTCGAGGTGGCCCCGTCGAGCAGTGCCAAGAGTTTTACTTCAATTAAATTCCAAGCGATGAATGATGCGATCTCCGCTCAAACGATCAACCCTTACTGTCCCGACGGATACCGATTGCCCAATCAGCGCGAGCTGACCTTGATGAGATATTACATTACCGGAGATTTTTGGTCAGGTATACCTTTTACACGTACTTATTTTTCCATGGGGAAATTAAGCGATGGGAAATACAAGGACAAAACCAATAGAACCGGTTACGGGTATAGCGGGGGGAATATCTTCCTTGACTCGGACAATAACGCAACGACAACTGTCCGCTGTGTCCGGGATGTATACAGCGCGGATTAGTCCACCCAGGGCATATTTGACCCGTATTCAAAAGAAGTGAGGCAAATGGACATCCGGAAAGTGGTTAAGTTCAAACCGACCCAAGGGTGGATCAATGAAACCCGAACCCCCGGATTCGAGGGCTCGGGTGAGAATTTAAGCTAGGCTTTGCCGATTTCCCGATTCATAACGGGATCTTGACTATATCCCGGATGATTTAGGACGTGGCACCCATAACCACGTTCACGATTTTCTTCGGGACAATGATCATCTTTTTGATCTCTTTTCCTTCTAACCATTTTGTTGATTCAGGTGCAGCTTTGACTGCGGCCTCAATATCAGCGTTGGTTGCCGTCAAAGGCATGGATAGTTTGAAACGAACCTTGCCGTTGAAAGATACCGGGTATTCAAAGGCGTCTTCTACCAGGAATTTTTCTTCCCATTTAGGGAATGACTCTTTCGTGATACTTTGGGAGTGTCCCAATAAGCTCCATAGTTCTTCCGCCATATGTGGGGCGAAAGGAGCGAGAGCGATCACGAGCGGTTCGAGGACTGCTCGTTTATTACATTTCAAGGCAGTCAATTCGTTTGTGCAAATCATGAATGCCGGAATGGACGTGTTGAACGAGAAGTTCTCAATGTCGTATTCCACTTTCTTGATGGTTTTGTGCAGTACTTTTAACTCTTCTCTGGAAGGAGTTTCGTCACTTACGCTGAAATTTTCACCGACTTGGAACAGGCGCCAGAATTTGCGTAAGAATTTGTATACTCCGTCGATCCCTTGCGTATCCCAAGGTTTACTAAATTCCAACGGTCCGAGGAACATCTCGTACAGGCGTAACGTGTCCGCCCCGTATTCTTCGATGATCGTGTCGGGATTTACCACGTTGAACATGGATTTTGACATCTTTTCAATAGCCCATCCACAGATGTATTTCCCGTTTTCCAAGATGAACTCGGCATTGGCGTACTCCGGCATCCAAGCCCGGAAGGCGTCTTGATCCAGCACGTCGTTCTTGACGATGTTGACATCCACGTGGATTTCCGTGGTTTTATATTGGTCTTTTAGTCCGACGGAAACAAACGTGTTTGTGCCTTGTATTCTGTACACGAAGTTTGAACGTCCTTGAATCATTCCCTGGTTGATCAGTTTTTTGAAAGGTTCTTCCTCGCAAGCCACACCGAGGTCATACAGGAACATATTCCAGAAACGGGCGTAGATCAAGTGCCCCGTGGCGTGTTCGGAACCACCGAGGTAGAGATCAACGTTTTTCCAATAGTTACATATTTCGTGATCAACTAATGTGTTATTGTTGTGGGGATCCATGTAGCGTAAGAAATAAGCAGATGAACCGGCGAAACCGGGCATCGTGTTTAATTCTAATGGATAACCATCTTCTGTTTTCCAGTTTTTAGCCCGTCCAAGGGGTGGTTCTCCGCTCTCGGTGGGCAGGTATTTATCGACTTCCGGTAGTTCCAGCGGAAGTTTGGATTCATCCAGCATATAAGGAAGGTCGTCCTTGTAATACACGGGGAACGGTTCTCCCCAGTAACGTTGGCGACTGAAGATAGCATCACGCAGGCGGTAGTTGATTTTGCTTTTACCAATGCCTCGTTTTTCTACCTCTCCGGCAATGTAGGCGATGGCCTCTTTGACTTCCATGCCGTTGATAATGCCGCTATTGATCATTTTACCTGCTTTCGCATCGTAGGAGCCTTCCGACATATCGTGTCCTTCTCCGTCATCGACAACGGGTACGATGGGCAGGTTGAAGTGTTTGGCGAAGGCGTAGTCACGGCTATCGTGTCCCGGAACAGCCATGATGGCTCCGGTTCCGTAGCCGGAAAGAACGTATTCACTGATCCAGATGGGTATGGTTTCGTTGGTGAACGGGTTGATGGCGTATGATCCGGTAAAGACGCCCGTAACCTTTTTCACTTCGGTCTGGCGTTCCCGTTCTGTACGTTTGGACACGTAATCCAAGTATTCGGCAACGGCATCAGCCTGTTCGGGTGTTGTTAACGGTTTCACGTAGTCTGACTCGGGAGCTAGAACCATGAAACTAACCCCGAAGATGGTGTCGGGACGGGTGGTGAAAATCTCTAATTTCAGATCGGAGTCTTTCACGTCGAATTTCACGTCTGCACCTTGTGAACGACCGATCCAGTTACGCTGGATGTCTTTCAGGGAGTCGGACCAATCGATGTTGTCAAGCCCGTCAAGCAATCTTTGGGCGTATGCGGAAACTCGCAATGACCATTGACGCATCTTCTTTTGTACCACGGGATAACCTCCGCGAAGAGATAATCCTTCCTTCACTTCGTCATTTGCCAGCACGGTTCCCAGTTGGGGACACCAGTTTACCATGGTATCAGCCAGATAGGCAAGACGGTAGTTCAGCAATATTTCTTGTTGTTCTTTCGTACTCTTTCTTTTCCATTCCTCGGCGGTAAAGTTCATCTCCTCACCGCAAGCGACATTTAATCCTTGGGTTCCGACGGCCTCGAATGCTTTTACCAGTTCCGTGATCGGCATGGCTTTTTGCTCGTCGTAGCAATAGAAACTGTTGAACATCTGGATAAAAGTCCATTGTGTCCATTTGTAGTATTCTGGGTCGCAGGTCCGGATTTCACGGTCCCAGTCGAAAGAGAACCCGATTTTATCCATTTGTTCCCGGTAGCGACGGATGTTTTTCTCCGTGGTGATGGCCGGGTGTTGTCCGGTCTGGATGGCATATTGTTCCGCGGGCAGACCGTACGCGTCATATCCCATGGGATGTAGGACGTTGAATCCTTTCAAGTGTTTGTAACGGGAATAGATGTCGGAAGCGATGTAGCCTAGCGGGTGTCCCACGTGTAACCCTGCCCCGGATGGGTAAGGAAACATATCCAACACGTAATATTTGGGCTTGGAAGGATCGACTTCCACCCGGTAAGTTTTGTTTTCTTGCCAGTAGCTTTGCCACTTTTTTTCGACTTCCTTGAAATTGTATTCCATGTTAATCCTTTTTTAGTTCTCGTAATGAATTGCAAAGGTAATAAAAATCACTAATTCATTGGGAATATTCTTGTTTGGAGATGAGAAAAACATGAAATAATTGATGTAAATGTTGTATAACTATATAACATTTGCTATATTTGTATAATGAAAAAGATAATCGCATATAAGAGGTATTTTTCGGACTTCATTTCAACCTTGTCACAAGAAGAACGCGGGAAAATAAAACGTGCGTTGGATTTGTTTAAGGTGGAGGATCGAATGCCAAGACACTATATTAAGTTCATTCGTGATGGATTGTATGAATTTCGTGTAAGTTATGGGAATAATGAATTTCGAATTTTCTTTATATATGATGGAGAAGTAATTGTTGTTTTATTTAATGCGTTTAGAAAAAAGACACAGAAAACACCGGATAGTGAAATTAGGAAAGCGATAAGATTAAAGGAGGAATATTATGAAACTAAAGGAAATCAGTAAAGACATTTACGATGTTGATGCATGGCTTGATGAAAGTCTTGGCAAGGAAGGTACTCCTGAACGAGAAAAAAACAGAGAGAGGGCATGGGAGGAATACAATGCCCAAATATTGCTTGATGCACGAAAAAATGCTGGGTTAACACAGCAGGAACTTGCAGACCGTATCGGGGCAAATAAAGGATATATCTCACGAATCGAGCGAGGGCTTACTGTTCCTACAGTTGCAACATTATACAAAATAGCTTCTGCTATGGGATTGACGATAGAACTTAGGCCTATTTAAGGACGATTAGTGTAAAGCAAAATCTGATTAAATGATATATTTCCCCGCTTACGAGCGGGGATTTTTTATTTACTGGCATTACTTGATAGATATTTCATCCCTATAATCAAGTATGTAAAGGGTGTTTTTTACCCATTTTAAGGGATTGTGGGTGGGAGTGGGCTACTTTATTTTTGCGACACTAAATTGTTGTTAAACTAAATTTTTTAATATAATGAAAAAGATGAATTGGTTTCTTGTGGTTATCATGTTGTTCGGTGCGTGTTTTGCGGCTTGTACGGATGATGATGATAACGGTGGTTCTTGGGATGGAGAGTCCGTTACCGTAGATTGTGATCCATATGATGCTTGGTCATATTTTAGTTTCAAAGAGGGGAAAACGGTGAAAACGTTGAAAGTAAAGAGTATGGAAGGGGCTGTGACTGGTGTGTATTACGGGGATTTGAGTTCTAATACTCTTATAAAGAATACCGACTCTTTATTGATGGTGATTAATGAAGGCGTCGGTGATACCGTGGTTATTTCCTTTCCTGCTTGTGAAGTTGGTGGAATGAGTGGAACAGAAACAACAAGTGCTAGTTTCTCTTTAAAAGCCATTGCTAAAAAAGAGGGGGATGTATGGCGTATTTCAAGTGAGAAGTCTGTTGTTACGATGGAAAAGGAAGATGAAATTACAACGGATTATTATATGTCGATAAATGGAACAATCGGCACGACGAAAGATGCTGACTTTAGTCTTGCCTTGTATATGAATGTAAAGGCAATGGAAGATGGGGGTATGCAAATGAACATGGGAGGAACTTTTGCCGGAGAATCTACCGGAAAAACTTATGGTGTGGATGGTGATGAAATTTCTTTCGATTGGGATATTGCTTTCCATCGGTATGATATAAAGACGAATGACGGGGCTGCCATCATGTTGCAGACCACGGATTTGGAAAGTGTTACTTCTGCTAGTGTTACCGGAGAAAGTTTCACTTCAGATGTGGACGGGGAAGTCATGGTGGATATGTCAGGAATGATGAGTGGTTTTGTTGGGTATCAACCCACGAAGGTTAACGAAGTGTTGGCTAAATGGGTAACGGCAACTCCTACCGGATCAATGCCCCCGTATTCTTATGAGATTAATGGTAAAGTGTTTGTTGTGAAAACTGCCAGCGGTGAATATGCAAAATTGCGTTTCACGGATATGTCTGATGCTACGGGTAAGAATGAGGCTGCTACATTTGACTACGAGTTTCCTCTAAAATAATTTTGTTCATGATTTATCAACCGTAAGAGGAACAGACTTTCTCTTACGGTTTTTTCCGTAAAAAAAAGAGTTTTATGAGGCATGATTTGTTGATACTGTTTTTTATTCTTTTGTCGTCAGCATTGATGGCTGATGAGCATTCCAATGAGGCTCCTTCTTTTAAAGTGCAGGGGATTGTTACCGATGAGAAGGGCGAAGGATTGCCGGGAGCATCCGTGTGGGTAAAAGGAACGGTGGTCGGGGCCGGGACAAATGCTAAAGGGGAGTTTTCTTTTAAGTTGTCATCGAAGAATAGGTGTGTGTTACGGGTGAGTTTCACGGGATATGAACCGCAAGAGCGGGAAGTGACCCCCGGGGTTGACAGTCTGTATCATTTCGTGTTGGAACCGAGTAATAATGCGTTGAATGAGGTCGTGATCACGGGAACCCGTACGTTGAAACCGTTGAAGGATGTTCCGGTGCTTACCCGCGTGATTTCATCGGAAGATATAGCACAGGTGAATCCATTGGATTTGCAAAGTTTACTGGAATATGAAATGCCGGGCTTACAGTTCGGGCTGGCCCACGGTTCCGGATTGCCGGAATTGAAATTCCAAGGATCTGCCGGGGGATACGTGTTATTTATGATTGATGGAGAACGTGTTGCCGGAGAGGGGTCCAGTAATAATATTGATTATAATTTGATTGATATGGATAATGTGGAACGTATTGAGATTGTCAAGGGCCCAATGTCTACTCTTTACGGTTCTCAAGCGATGGGGGGAGTGGTAAATATTATTACGAAAGATGCGAATCGTCCTTTTACGGGGAACGTTTCTGTGCGTTATGGTAATAATGATGAGAGTAAATATTCTTTGTCTTTGGGGGCTAAACAAGGACGTTTTTCTGCATTGACATCTCTTTCCTACCGTAAGCGAGATGCTTATGCCTTAAAAGATAAAGAAGGGCAAATCGAGTATTCGTATTATAAGGATATATACGGGAGAGATTCCGTGGTTGCGGATACTTCGGAGAAAGGAATGTCTAGTGTAAATGGATTCGAGATTTGGCAGGCGAATCAGAAGTTGAGTTACACGTTTAACGAAAATTTTCGGATCTCATTAAATGGGACATATTATAATAATGACGTGTTGGAGTACGTGGAGCAGAAAGAACAGGATCGCTTTTCTAATTACAGTATAAATCCTCGGGTTTATTACGCTATTAATGATTCTCATATACTGGATTTCTCGTATGTGTTTGAGAATTACGAAAAGCGTTACGTTTATACCACTTCATTGCCTTCTAAAAAGGTTTTTGGAGATTTAACCAATACCGTTCGGTTGAATTATACTGGATATATCCATGAAAAACATACCTTGACAGCCGGGATAGAAGTGAATACGCAGAAATTGCAACATTATTGGTTTGATAACGGTTCGGGGAAGAAGTTTGATGCCCAGACGTATGTTTTGTATTTGCAGGAGGATTATAAGGTAAGTGATTCGTTTAGTGTGTTGGCTGGGGTTCGTTCGGATTGTCATTCAAAATATGGTTTTCACGCCAGCCCGAAAATTTCGTTGATGTATAAATATGGTGTTTTGACGCTACGCGGTGGCTACGGGATGGGATTTCGTATACCATCTTTGAAAGAATTGCATAGTGAATATGATATGGGCGGACAGGGATTTTTCATGATATACGGTAACGAAGATTTGGAGCCTGAGATCAGTCACCAGGGAACGTTTTCGGCCGAGGTGACGAAAGGAATTTTTAATGGTTCCGTCTCCGGTTATTATACGAGATTCTTTGACGAGATCGCTTTGGGCTTAACTTCGGACGGGAAAGATCAGCAATATTATAATGCAGATGATGCAACGAGAACGGGGGTTGACGTGATGGCGCAGTTCCGTTTTAAAAGTGGTTTGACCCTAAAAGGTGCTTACGCTTATATTGATGTACATTCAGAAGTGGATGGGTATAATATGGCTAGTGATCGTCCGCATAGTTTGACTTTTACGGCAAATTATTCCAAAACGTTCGGAAAGGTTGGTTTGTCGGTGGCTTTGAACGGGCGGTGGATGTCTTCGGTGGAGACATGGTACAAGAATAGTGCAGGTGGTTACGTGAAAAATGAATATGAGAGCCGGACTTTCTGTTCGTTGAATTTTGGCGCTCGTTTCCCAAAAGGTTTCCGTTTCATCGCAGGTATTGATAACCTGTTTGATTTCAAGGATAAAAATGTGACAGCCGATCAATCGGTGACCCCGCAGAGGGGGATCGGGTTTATTGGAACGTTGTCGGTGAATATTGCAGATTTATTAAAATTATAATCCATTAAAGAGAATACTGATGAGAAAAAAGTGGCTTGCGTTGGGGTGTCTTTTAATTATTGTCTTGTTGGGGATCTGGGCGTACAATGTCTGGTTCGGAACTACCAAGATTGCTTTCGTGAATTTTCAGACGATTACGATGGGAGGTATTGCGAAGGCGAATGACAATTCATTTATTAAATTGCAAGAGGTTCCCGTGGAGGAACTGGATAGGTTGTCCGGTTTTGATATGGTGTTTGTGAATGGCATGGGGTTGCGTGTCGTGGAGGAACAGCGGCAGCAGATACAGAAAGCGGCAGATAAAGGTGTACTCGTGTACACGACAATGGCGACGAATCCCGCGAATAATATATGTACGATTGATTCTGTTGACCAAGTCGCTTTGCGGGGTTATCTGGGGAGTGGTGGAAGACGGAATTACAAGAATATGCTGAACTATATTCGGAAGAATATGGATAAGAAGTTGATTTCCGTGGAAGAGCCGGGAGTCCCGATCGAGAGATCTTCGGATGTGTTGTATCATGTCGATGTGGATAAGTCGGGAGATGAGCTTGATTTTGTTTCCGTGGAAGAGTACGAGAAGTATTTGAAGAGTAAACAATTATATAAAGAGGGGGCAAAAAAGATTGTGGTGACCGGGCAGATGGCAGATGCCACGGGATTGATTGATACATTGGAGCGAGTGGGGTATAATGTTTACCCGGTTTTGTCTTTACGGCGTCTGCTTGATTTTGTGCGTGAAATTAGCCCGGATGCTATTATCAATATGGCTCATGGTAGGTTGGGGGATGAGGTCGTGAAATATCTGGAGGAACGTAATATCCTATTGTTTGCCCCGTTGACAGTAAATAGTCTGGTAAAAGAATGGGAACAAGATCCGATGGGGATGTCCGGAGGATTTATGTCACAGAGTATCGTTACCCCGGAAATTGACGGGGCCATCCGGACGTCGGCACTCTTTGCCCAGTACGAGGATAAAGAGGGATTGCGTCATTCTTTTGCAGTTCCTTCACGGTTGAAGACATACGTGGAGAATATTCAGAAGACGTTGGCTTTGAAGGAAAAGCCGAATAGCGAGAAACGAGTTGTTATTTACTATTATAAAGGTCCGGGACAAAGTGCCATGAATGCTGCCGGGATGGAAGTGGTCCCCTCGTTGTATAATCTTTTGAAAAAGATGAAGGAAGAGGGATATAGGGTAGAGAATCTTCCGGCAAATTCCAAGGAGTTGGAGAAGATGATCATGGCGGAAGGAGCCGTGTTCGGTACTTACGCGAACGGGGTGATGGATCGTTTCCTGAAAGAGGGTCACCCGCTGCTGATTTCAAAAGAGGAGTACGAGAGTTGGGTGAAACAGGCTTTACGACCGGAAAAATATGCCGAGGTGGTAGCTGCTTTCGGGGAGTTTCCCGGGGAATACATGAGTACTGCCGATGGTAAGTTAGGGGTATCCCGAATTCAGTTTGGGAACGTGGTCATTATGCCACAGCCGGCAGCCGGAGGTGGGGATAATGCCTTCCAGATTGTACACGGGACGGATGTCGCACCCCCTCATTCCTACGTGGCCGCTTATTTGTGGATGCAGTACGGGTTCAAGGCGGATGCTATGATTCATTTCGGAACACATGGCAGTTTGGAGTTTACACCCAAAAAACAGGCTGCTTTGTGTGATTTGGATTGGCCTGATCGATTGGTGGGGAGCGTGCCTCATCTTTACATCTATTCTATCGGTAACGTGGGTGAGGGGATGATTGCCAAACGTCGCGGGTATGGCGTGTTGCAATCTTATTTGACTCCCCCGTTTATGGAGAGTAACGTGAGGGGCATTTATCGGAATCTGACGGAAAGAATAAAGATATATAATCAGAAAGCCTACCCGGAGAAAGGTACGGCTGATCCGAAGGAGGTGGAGAAAGCTGCCTTGTCGGTGAAAGAACTGGCTGTTTCCTTGGGAATGCATCGGGAGTTGGGGTTGGATAGCGTGTTGAACGTTCCCTACACGGAAGAAGAAATATTGAAGATCGAGAATTTTGCAGACGAGTTGGCGGCAGAGAAGGTTACCGGACAATTGTACACGATGGGAGTTCCATACGAGGCAGCCCGCATTGAATCGTCCGTTTACTCGATGGCAAGCGATCCGATAGCTTACGGGTTGTTCGGGTTAGATCGGTTGAGAGGTAAGGCGGACGCTGATGTGTTGAAACGGAAAACTATTTTTACCGAACGTTATCTTGATCCGGCCAAGCGATTGGTGGGGAGACTGTTGAATGGTCAGGAGAAAGTGGATGATGGTTTTATTTGTCAGGTGGCGGGTATCACGAAAGAAGAGCTGGCACAGGCTCGTGAAATCGATCAAAACCGGAATGCTCCTAAAGGGATGATGGCGATGATGATGGCTGCCGCGGCAAAACAACCGGAAGTCATGCCTGTGAAGAAGGAAGAGGGGGAACATCCGATGTCCGGGATGATGAAGAATATGATGAAACAGATGGGTGAGGGGAAGACTCCCGAAGAGCGTTTGGAGATGGCAAAAAAGATGGGAGCACCCGAAGAGGCTTTGGAGAGAATGAAAGCGGCTATGGGAAGGGAAAATGGTGAAAAAGGCCCGGATGCGAAGACTGGAGGAATGCAGGTGAACAAGGGGACTGGAGGAAACCCGGATATGAGTGCCATGATGAAGGCGATGATGGGAAAGAAGGCCAAGGAATATTCCAAAGAAGAGGTGAACAAGGCGCTGGCTATTATGGAAGTGGAACGGACGTTGAAAAACGTGAATAATTATAAGCGGGCATTACAGGAAAGTCCGGATGGTGAGTTACAGTCGTTGATGAACGCATTGAATGGCGGTTACACGGCTCCTTCTCCCGGGGGTGATCCTATCGTGAATCCGAATACTTTGCCAACGGGACGGAATCTTTTTGCTATAAATGCAGAGGAGACGCCGACGGAATCAGCTTGGGAAAAAGGGATACAGTTGGCAAAGAGTACAATCGAGATGTATCAGAAACGGCATAATGGGGAGTTTCCGAAAAAGGTCAGTTACACGCTTTGGTCCGGAGAGTTTATTGAAACGGGCGGGGCCACGATTGCCCAAGTGTTGTATATGCTTGGAGTGGAACCTGTGCGGGATGCTTTCGGACGAGTGAGTGATTTGAAATTAATCCCGTCGGCTGATTTGGGGCGTCCGCGTATTGACGTGGTTGTACAGACTTCCGGACAGTTGCGGGATATTGCTGCATCCCGTCTTTTCTTGGTGAATCGGGCCGTGGAGATGGCTGCTGCTGCCAAGAATGACCAATACGAGAATCAAGTGGCGGCCGGGGTACTGGAGGCGGAAAAGACGTTGATTGATAAAGGTATTTCCCCGAAAGATGCTCGTGAGATTTCAACTTTCCGGGTCTTCGGGGGTGCGAATGGTGGTTACGGAACTGGAATACAGGGGATGGTTGATGCCGGAGACCGCTGGGAAGATGAGTCGGAAATTGCAGCCACCTATTTGAATAACATGGGTGCTTATTACGGTAGCGAGAAGAACTGGGAAAAATTCCAGCAGTTTGCTTTCGAGGCGGCTCTGACCCGCACGGACGTGGTGGTTCAACCCCGACAGAGTAACACGTGGGGGGCGTTGAGTTTGGATCACGTGTACGAGTTTATGGGAGGCTTGAACCTGGCGGTTCGCAACGTGACAGGGAAAGATCCGGATGCTTATCTCAGTGATTATCGGAATCGGAATAACAACAAGATGCAGGAGGTGAAAGAGGCTATCGGCGTGGAGTCGAGAACCACGATTTTCAACCCTTCTTATATCAAGGAGAAAATGAAGGGTGAGGCAACTTCTGCAGCCGGTTTTGCTGAAATTGTCCGTAATACATACGGTTGGAACGTGATGAAACCTTCGGTGATCGATAACGAGATGTGGGATGAGATTTACAATGTGTATGTAAAGGATAAATTTAATCTGGGGGTACAGGATTTCTTTGAGAAACAGAGTCCGGCAGCCTTACAGGAAATCACGGCTGTTATGATGGAGACGGCACGTAAGGGGATGTGGAAGGCAACGGATCAGCAATTGGCCGATTTATCGAATTTACATACGGATTTGATTCAGAAATATAAACCGGCTTGTTCCGGATTTGTATGCGATAATGCCAAATTACGTGATTTTATCGCATCTAAAGCGACTCCTGAGGCTGCCAAGCAATATCAGAATAGCATAAAGAATGTGCGGGAAGTTGCGGCAGATCAGTCTAAAGGTGTCGTGATGAAGAAGGATGAAATTACTTCCGAGACACAAAAACACACGAATAAGGTGAATACCGTTTGGATTGTTGTCGGTGTTGTTGTAATCTTGGGTGGTTTGGCAGTTTTGATGCGTAAAAGACGTAGAAACAGAATGTAACAATGGATACAATTGTATTGATATTAATATTGTTGACAGCATTTAATTTTTTGTTGAAACAAACCTTTTGGAAACCAGTAGCGGTGGGAGCCGCTGCTGGTATTGCCACTATATTTGTGATCCTGCTGTGGCCTTATGCTATTGAACAATCAAAAACACAAATTGCTGATTGGTTGTCAGACAATCAATTGATGTTGGATACTTCCGTTGTGTTGACTTTGGAGATTGTTGTGCAGATGGCATTCTGCCTGTTGGCAGTTCATGTGGCAAATTATTCTCCGGTGAAGAATCGTATGATGGTGGCTTATCGCTTGTTGTATTGGTTTCCGGGAGTGTTGATTATTCCGGTTTTATTCTTTGGTTTGACACAGGCTATATTCTCTTTTCCAGGGGTTTCATTTAAATTGATTGCTCGGTTGTTTGGTTTGTTTGTTTTCGTGGTCATTCCTTTGGGAAGATGGTTGATCAAGTGGTTGTTGCCGGAAGAAGACTTGCGTTTGGAATTGTTTTTCCTGACAAATGCTTTGGTTGCTATCTTAGGAATTATTGCTACGGTAAACGGGAGGACGGCAGTGGAGGGAGTAGGCGATGTGGATTGGTCTGCATTGACCGGTTGTGTCGTGTTATTTTTAGTGGGAGCTATTGCAGGGTGGATGGTATATGTAATTAAAAGAAAACTAACTTTTAAATTGAGAAGATAATGAATACTATTTCTGATATCATGTTTTGGATTTCAACGGGATTGTTAGTGCCTGTTATCGTGTTGTTGATTTTGTTGTTTTTTCGTTCCCTTTTGCTGGTAGGGAGTTTCTTTGGTCAATATGTTTCTATTCGCAAGACGGATAAGCTGATCCGGGAACAGATGGAGACGTTGCACGTGAATAACGTGGATCATTTTGCAGAGAAATTACCGGAAAAGAGTAATTCTTTGGTAGTGATGTTTATGAAACGGATCTTGGCGGAGCAGCAGAATAAAGCACAAGTTCAACGTTTGTTGGCTAATTTCGAGATTGCGGCGGATAAGGATTTGGCTATATCTAAAACGTTGACCAAGTTAGGACCGATTTTAGGTTTGATGGGTACCTTGATCCCGATGGGACCTGCTTTAGTCGGTTTGTCCACGGGAGATATTGCTTCTATGGCTTATAATATGCAGGTTGCTTTTGCCACGACGGTGATCGGGTTGGTGGCTGGTGCGATCGGCTTCTTGACCCAGCAGGTGAAACAACGTTGGTATTTGCAGGACATGACTAACTTGGAGTGTCTCGTGGAAGTGTTGAATGAAAAGAATGAGAAGAGATGAAACGTAATCTGTTAAAGAAAGAAGAGGATAATGACCCGATTAGTGCGGTGTCGAATCTTTTTGATGTGGCGATGGTGTTTGCCGTGGCTCTGATGGTGGCATTGGTGACAAGGTATAATATGACAGAGATGCTCTCGACAGAGGATTTCACGATGGTGAAGAATCCGGGAAAGGAGAACATGGAGATCATTACTAAGGAAGGCGAAAAGATCAACCGGTACACTCCTTCCGAAGATCAGAACCAGTCGGGGAAACGAGGGAAGAAGGTGGGGATTGCGTATGAACTTGAAAATGGTGAAATTATTTATGTTCCGGAATAGAAAGAATTATTAGTTGAGAATGTAATTTAAATTGTGTCAGTAAGAAAATAGAATATTAGTTCTATTGATATAGTTTAATTTATATTCTCTCCTAATTCTTCATTACCTCATGGAAGAAATCAGCCATTTCGCTATAAGTGTGTTCACGTCCTTCTTTCAATTTGGATAATAAAGATTTCTCTGAATTATCGATCGCTTTGTCGAAATTTCCTCCGTTTGCAAGCAAAAAATGGTGTAATCCTTTACATTTTCTGCTTAAAAAATCTTCAGTTTTCTCATAATTACAGATTCTCTCCAATTCTTTTGTCAATTCATTAGAGTTATTGAATGGTTGAGTTGTATATTTGAAATGAAACAAAAACCATATTTCCAAGCAACGTTCGTTTTCAAAAAAACGCACTAAACTTTCTGTACCTTGTCGCTTTCTTGTAATCGTTTTTTGATGATATTTTGTTTTCAGCCTTAAATAATTCTCTCGATTTCGTCCTTCTTTTTTGTTATCCATGTCAATCAAACAAAATATCATATTATATCCATCATCAATGCATTGTTCTATCCGACGTTCCAATTCAAGCATGCTGGTTGCATGATTCGGAATCATCGGTTTCACTTGTGCATGAATAATTCCTTCTAATGATTTTAAGTAATATTTTTCAGTAGGTCCTTCACCGATAACGGCTATTGTTGTTCTTATTGCTCGTGTTCTCATATTTAACTACTTTAAAAGATAGAACCTAATTCTGGTTTAGCACCAAGTTTTCCTGTTTTATATGCTTTGTAAAGGGATAAATTTTTATGTAACCCAAATTCAGAAGCACAATAAAGTTCAGTAGAAGCATCTTCCTTCGATTTCTCGGTAAACCAGACCATATCTCGGCGTATAAATTCTTCATCCAACAGTTGTTGATCTTGCGTCGTGAACAATATCTGCGAGTTCGTTGTGTTCATCATGAATGTTGTTAGGAAATGTAGTAAAAGATCATAGTGTAGATTGCTTTCTATTTCATCAAAACAGTATATATGGTCTTCTCGTAACATATTAAACATACATTCTTGTAATTGAAAATAGCGTAAGGTCCCTAATGATTGGTCTATGGAAGATAAGGTAAAATCAGCTCCACCTATCGTATGGTGAGTGAAAAATACATCTTTACCATTTTGCATTCTCGCTTCATTGTCAATACTTATATTAGAAATATTGAAATCAGCTTTTTGCATGGCTGATATAAAATAATCCTTTTTTTCTTTGTCATTAATTAGTTGTTGTGCGATGTCCAAAAGAGTATTTCCTTTCATTCCATGCACATAACGGACAATCCAATTATAAGTGTCACGGAAAATCTTTGCGTCTTCACTCAAGGATATTTTTGCAAAAGTTGATAATACCGTGTGATTATTCAGCGTATTATCTATGATTGTTTTTTTACTTTTTAAATGTAAACCGACTGTTCGACCAAATTCAATATCTGGTACGACATCTTCATGAACAAATTTTCGATTATAGAATAGAGACAATACTCCATTGGGAGCATACTCCATTTTTTCAGAAATAATGTGATGATTGTTATATTCCAATGAATAATCATATCGCACTTGCTCGATGAAAAAAGAGACGGACAAACGAGTATTTTTATCTTTATCCAATGCAAATGGATGAAAAGGTATTGCTTGTAATTTATGGGTACAAGGAAGTACTAACATTCGCCATATTGTTTCATAAGCATAGAGAATGTTACTTTTTCCAGAAGCATTAGCCCCGTAGAGTATAAGCATACGATTTAGCCGTACCGTAGATTTTACTTCGATAGTTAACAGTTCACGAGAAGTATTATCTTTGGTGGCTTCAAAAGATAATACTTGTTTTTTTCGTATTGACATGAAATTTTCTATGCTAAGTTCTCGAATCATACTTTAATCTGTTTGTTTCGTAATATTTCTACAAATATAGCGATTCATCAGCATAAAACGAGTTTGTTTAGAATGTTATTTCACTTTTTTATCTTTTGATACCCTATTATTACGTGATTAATCCCATTGTTTCGGAATAAAAACTATATTTGTCGTGGAATTAAAAGAAAGTGCCTGTGTCCACGAGTTTAGTTTTAACGGTTTTGCTGGCTTATTTTTTATTGTTGATCCTGGTTGGCTTTGTGACAACCAGGAAAGTCAATAGTGAGATGTTTTTTACAGCGAACCGGAATTCCCCTTGGTATTTGGTGGCTTTCGGGATGATCGGTACAACACTTTCCGGGGTGACTTTTATCTCTATTCCCGGGGAAGTCGGTAATACGCATTGGACTTATTTGACCTTGGTTTTCGGTAATTGCGTGGGGTATATCGTGATCGCACTCGTGCTTTTACCTTTGTTTTACAGGCAAAACCTAGTTTCTATTTATTCCTGGTTGGGAACTCGTTTCGGGGAGAAGGCCCGGTTGACGGGTTCTTTCTTTTTTATCGTGTCGCAATTGGTGGGCGCTTCCTTCCGGTTATTCTTGGTCGTTGGCGTGTTGCAACTGGCTTTCTTTGATGCCATAGGCGTACCTTTTTGGTTGACCGTGTTAATCACGATTGTCTTCGTGTGGATTTATACCGTGCGGGGCGGGATTAAGACGATCGTTTGGACCGATACGTTACAAACCGTGTTTATTCTGATCTCTGTCGGGCTGACAATCGTGGTGGTAAATAAGGCTCTGGATTTCAATTTTTCTTCGGCTATTGCGGCTATAAAAGAGAGTCCTCTTTCGAGGGTGTTTGATTTTGATTGGCGGTCGGGACAGAATACGGTGAAACAGTTTTTGGCAGGCGTGGCGATCACGGTTTGCCTGAATGGGTTGGATCAGAATATGATGCAGAAAAATTTGACTTGTCGTTCCTTGCGGGATTGTAAGACAAATATGTTTTCATTTTCTTTTTTATTCTTGGTGACGAACGTGTTGTTCTTGATGCTGGGGGCCTTGCTTTATATATATGCCGAAAGAGAAGGTATCGTGCTGCCCGGTAAGTCTGATGACGTGTTTCCCTTCCTTTCCTTGAATTATTTCGGGGCTACGGCCGGTTTGTTCTTCCTGTTGGGAATAACTGCTGCGGCCTATTCTTCGGTTGATTCGTCATTAACTGCTTTGACGACCTCTTTCTGTATTGATTTTCTGAAAATAGATCCGGGAAATAAGGAGGAGAAGAAAAAGCGGATCGGGGTGCATATCATGTTTTCGTTACTGATGATTTTCGTGGTTGTGCTCTTCCGGGAACTGAATAATTCGAGTGTAATATCGTCTCTTTTTAAAGCGGTAGGTTATACGTATGGGCCTCTCTTGGGGCTTTTCACGTTTGGTTTGACTACAAAGTATCAGGTACGGGAAAAGTATCTGCCTTGGGTATGTTTGCTTTCACCGGTGGTTTCTTACGTGGTCAATTGTTACTCGGAACAACTTCTTTTCGGGTATAAATTCGGTTTCGAGATACTCCTACTTAATGGATTCCTTTGTTATCTTGGGTTGTTATTTATCCGGGCCAAGCGTCATAAATTAGTCCCGGTGAATACTCTCAAGGTGTAACCGATACCGAAACTGATAGCTGCCATTTCAAGGAATCGTCTTTTAAAATTTTCGCTTTTCACGATGGCGTCATAATGGTTGAAGATTGCAATGATGTAGGCGATTCCGGTATGGATAGATGCTTTTATGGCATTATTTTGTACAGAAAAACGTGTGTAATATGTTTTTGTGTTCGAAAAATAGCTATCTTTACATTATGAATAATCCATTACGACGATTAGGGAATATACCTGTAACGGTTTCTGCATTGGAATCTCTTTTCCCTCATATCAAGAGAGGAAATCAAAAAGTCAGGTTACTTGAGCGAGATAAGCAAATCATTCGTCTCAAAAGAGGGCTTTACGTGTGCAATCCGGAGATAACAGGTAAGATTTTATCAACAGAATTGATTGCCAATCATCTTTATGCACCTTCGTATGTTTCTATGTCATCGGCCCTGCGTTATTACGGCTTGATACCGGAAACGGTGTACACGAAGCAATCAATGACTCTGAAACATTCTAGGGATTTTGATACACCTTTGGGGAGGTTTGAATATACGAATATCTCAAGAGAGGCGTTTCCAGTAGGCTTGACTAGTATGAAAAAAGAAGATTATGCTTTTGTAATGGCAACTCCCGAAAAGGCATTGTGTGATTTGATAGCAAACTCACCCAAAGTAAATCTCCGTTATCTGAAGGATGCTGAAATTTATTTGGAAGAGGATATTCGGATGGAACTGGAGGAATTCAAACAGATGAACGCTGAAATATTTGAGGAATATATGAAGGTCGGTAAAAAGGCCGAGTCGATACGAACATTGCTAAAATTGATGAGGAAATGAAAAATGATATTTACGACAATATGCTTTCTGCATACGATTTATCTACCGAACAACAGAAACGGAATGCCATTTTTGAGGTAAACCAGCAGATGATACTTGCTGGGCTTTATAATGGTGGCTTTTTTGATGTTGCAACTTTTTACGGGGGTACTTGCCTTCGGATTTTTCATGGTCTTCAGCGTTTTAGTGAAGATATGGATTTTTCCCTTCTTGCTCCTGATGATAAGTTCGATTTCACAAAATACTTTCAACCTATAATAGATGAGTTCGCTATTGTGGGAAGAGACGTGGAAATTAAAAAGAAAGACAAAAAGAATTTTGGAAAAGTAGAGTCTGCCTTTTTGAAAGATAATACGGATGTTTATGATATTTCTTTTCAGACGGATAAATCTATAAAAATAAAGATTGAGGTTGATACCCAACCTCCTTTGAAGTTTAGAACTGAGCAGAAACTTCTTTTGCAACCTCATTCTTTTATGACACGTTGTTTCGTTCTTCCTGATTTATTTGCCGGAAAAATGCATGCATTGGTTTACCGGGCATGGAAAAATCGGGTGAAAGGTCGTGATTGGTATGATTTTGAATGGTATGTCCGTCACAATATACCTCTAGGCTTTACGCATCTTGCCGAGCGTACTTTCTTGTTTAATAATGAAAAGATAGAGCATGATGCTTTTATTACTCAATTGAAGGACAGGTTGGTTTCGGTAAATATCAATCAGGTAAAAAGTGATGTGTTGCCTTTCGTCAAGAATCCCAAAGAATTGGATATTTGGTCAAATGATTATTTTGTCCAGTTGGCGGATATGGTGAAATTTGAATAAAGACATGTTATTATTTATTGATGTGGTGGAACCTCAATAAGTAATACCCGAGATTTCTCGGTTGCCTTGAATTCCACTTCTTCCGTGTCGTACACGCCGATCCCGTCTCGTCGCCTGAGTTCGATGTCTTTAATCATGATACTTCCTTCAATAATAAAGATATACACGCCTAGGCTCTCCTTTGATTTCATCTTGTAGAGTTGTAAAGAATCCTTGTCCAGGTCGGCAATCGAGAACCAAGCTTGTTGATAAATCCATAATCCTTTGTCATTACCGGGATAAGGAGATACGATCTCGCTGATTTCATTCTTGCGGATTAGATCAGAAATCACGGCGTTCTCATACCGTGGTGGTACGTTTTGCTTGTTCGGGAATACCCAGATTTGCAGAAATTCGGTAGGCCGATCGTCATTCCGGTTGTACTCGCTGTGCATTATTCCGGTTCCGGCACTCATGACTTGAATCTCACCTTCTTTGATCGTGTCCTTGTGTTTCAAACTGTCTTGATGTTCCAAATCGCCTTTCAAGGGAATGGAGATCACCTCCATGTTTTTGTGGGGATGAAGGTCAAAACCCGTTCCTCCTTCTATCCAGTCGTCATTAAGTACGCGCAATGCCCCGAAATGAATTCGTTGTGGATTGTAGTAATCTGCGAAACTAAAGGTGTGGTGGGTTTTTAACCATCCGTGGTCGAAGAAACCGCGACTCTCGGCTTTATGTAGTATTGTTTTCATAACCTTATTTATTTTTGTGTACTTTCCTGAAAATGGTTGACTCGGATTAAACAAAAATTTTAACAAACACCC